>Ga0256840_1000055_pt1 | contig 87420 bp, 83 predicted proteins | sample 355202metaG_FD_185969 | JGI IMG/M metagenome (GOLD analysis project Ga0256840, IMG submission 185969) | Hydrothermal vent microbial communities from Mid Atlantic Ridge, Atlantic Ocean - 355-202 | ecosystem: Environmental > Aquatic > Marine > Hydrothermal vents | place: Atlantic Ocean: Mid... | reverse complement strand
AAAGAACTAATGCTAACTCTTGGATATTCTCAAGAGGATATCGATAACTTTTTCGGGAGGGGAGAAAAATGAAAGCTTTTTCCATATTTTTGATTTTAATTGGTATACTGAGTTTTCTTTCGATCTTTGGGGTAATGAACTTGACCTTTGGAATTTTTATAGGCATACTGTTTGCAATAATCTTTGGGGTAGAAGGCGTAAGAGAATTGGTCAAAGGAAATCTCATTGGAATAGGAGGAATTCTCTTTTCAGCATTCTTGTTTGCACGAGTTTTTATCTTTTCAGCCTCTGGAGGACAGATCTTTTTGGCTCTTGTAGCCTCATATCTTGTGGGGATAGGGCTACACATGCTCTTTAGAAGAAGTACAAAAGTAAACTTTTGGTCAGACTGAAAAAAGCATACAAAAGAAGGAGAAAAAACATGTCGAACGCAACAGCCTCAAAAATTCCAGAATCGCCTACTAAGTTGTTCAACAAAGATTTCGTTCTCTTGTGGCTTGGCCAAATAGTTTCTTCCATGGGAAATTCATTTCAATACATAGCGCTAATGTGGTGGATCTTGAACAAATTCCCGGCAGCTCAATCTGGGGTGATCATGGGATGGATGTTTGCGTTTAACATGATACCTGTTGCAGCTTTGGGACCATTTGCGGGAGTTTTCGTTGATAGGATAAGCAGAAAAGCAATTGTTGTGCTCTCTGATGCATTAAGGGGCATTTTGATACTATGGATGGCGTATCTTACCTACACGAATCAATTGACAGTTTTATGGATATATACAATATCAGCATTGATGGGAACTGGTGCGGCATTTTTTAGACCATCGCTGCAGTCTACAATTCCAAATATCGTACCAGACAAGCATTTAACAAGAGCAAACAGCCTCTATCAAACTGGTATGCAATTCACACAAATAATAGGCCCAGCGATTGGTGGTGTGCTTGTTGGATTTTTTGGAACTTTTTTTGTTTTTGCACTCAACGGCACTTCTTTTATAATATCTGCGTTCACAGAGATATTCATAAACTTTCGCCAAACGTTTAAAAAATCTGAAAAAGTCAAATCCTTTTTCTTCGATCTAAAAGCGGGATTGAAGTTCGTGTACGCTCAGAAACTCATATTTTGGACGATGGTGATAGTCTCTGTTATCAATTTTGCTTTCGCACCAATAGATATCTTGATCGCCAAACAGGTGAAAGATATATACAATCTTGGGGCTTTGGAACTTGGATATGTAGTCAGTGCTTTTGCTGTAGGGATGATGGTTGGTTCTGCTCTCCTCTCAATTCTCCCAGAATTCAAAAAAAAGCACAACATTATAATAATAAGCATGCTAATTTCCGGCTTGTTTTTTGCCATCATGGGACTTGCCCCAACTCTTATTTTCTTTTTGATCATCGCTTTTCTCATAGGATTCAACATTTCTATTGCAGATGTACTTTTCATGGTAGTATTACAAAGGATCGTTCCAGATGAAAAACGTGGCAGGGTTTTCAGCGTTGTCACAACAGCCGCAACGGTCTTACAACCACTTTCACTTGCGGTGATTGGAGCAATTTCGGCTATGATGAACAACGTCATGATTTTCCTCGTGCTTGGTTTGATGCTTGTGATTTCGTCAAGCCTTATGTATTTCGTTCCGGGGATGAGAGAAATATGAACAAATTGGTTGGGAGGTAATGTAGATGGACAAGGAATCCATGCTAAACATTATGAACATGGTAAAAGAGGGAACCGTTACACCTGAAGAAGCGGTAGAACTCATAAACGCACTCAGTGGAAGTGAAAAAGCGGAAGAAAGGAAATCAAAGGGCCATGTGTGGAGCAAAAAACTTGTCATTCGTGTGACCCCAAAAAATCAAAAGGGAGAAAAGGCCAACATCGCAATTCCATTGGCCTTTGCCGGAAACTTTCTAAAGAAATTCATAAACGACAAGGATATGGATGTAAACATGGATGATCTGATGAACGGTATGAACATTCAAGTTGATGCTGAAAACGAAATAGTTGATATTCACATAGAAGAATAAAAAACACGCAATGCTGTTTTGACTGATCCTTGCTTTGACTGATCCTCAAGGATGTTCGATATTAACTATTGGGATCCCCTTTTTGCACATGGGACATTCTTCCGGTTTGTAAAGCTTTAACGGTATGGTAACGAGGGACAAAAGTGAAAGTCCCTCTATTTTTTTTATATCTGCTCTCTTTACCACAGAGGAAACTGCTATTGCTTCGGAATCAAACTTTTTGAGAGTAGAAAGCAATTCGCGCACAGACTTTCCGTTTTCTACAACACCTTCTACTATAACAATATTTCTGAATATCGAAGGATCAAGTCCTCGACTGAAAGTCATCGTTCCATTTGCATTTCGTTCTGAAAATATAAAAGGCACGTCCAAATTTCTCGCTACCTCATACCCCACAGTTATTCCATTTGTTATCGGAGATGCTATGCAGTCTGGCGCAAATCTGTGCAATTTGAGAGCAAGCTCGGAAGCTATTTCCTTAGCATGCCAAGTATATTGAATTGCTCTTGCAAATTGTATTTGTGTGTCCGTATGAAAACCAGTAGGCAATAAAAAATGACCTTGCAGCATTGCTCCCGTTTCTTTCAGTATCTCTTCAACATCTATCATTTTTCCACCTCAAAAAAATCATTGTGAAAACGCAACTTCTTCAATGAGATTATAACACGTATAGGAAAATGTATAATTAAAATGTATAATGTGATTTGACTCTATGCAGGATAACAAGGGAGAAATTATGACTTACAAAATACTTGTCTATTTTTCGATCATTGCTATCGGTTATGCGACAAGAAGGTCAAAGTTTTTGGATGAGAACGCCGGGGCAATACTTACCAAGATCATAATATACATAACATTACCTGTGATAATAATTAAGGCTGTAACGAGCATCAGAATCAGACCGGAGCTTTTCTCTCTCACGATTTTTGGAATGATATCAGCCTTTGCTATCCTTATTGTTGGATGGTTCATATTTATCAGATCCAAGCTCTCAGATGCAACAAAGGGGTCTTTGATACTCACGCTTTGCGGATTAAATCTTGCGATCTTTGCCTATCCTTTTGCTCAATTGATTTGGGGCAACACAGGTTTAACATACATGGCCATGTTCGATATAGGTAACGCCCTCATCATCTACACACTTGGCTACTCAATCGCACTTAGATATTCATCTGATGATGACTTTAGCGTGAAAGTCGTTCTGAAAAAGCTCATCACATTTCCTCCGTTACTTGCCTTTTTAACGGCTTTGATTCTAAATTTCTCAGAGATGAAAATTCCGTATATAATTTCCCAGTTGTTTGGAACGGTAGGTGGAGCCAATACATTTCTTTCTCTGATCACGATTGGAATATATCTTAATTTCAAACATGTATTACGAGAAATTCGTTATGTAACGTTTGGGATCGGTGCAAAGTATCTGGCTGGTTTTGCTATTGGTACATCTCTTTATTTTGTGTCTAAGGTGATCGCACCAAATGACCCTATAATGGCAAACATTGCGTTTCTTAGCGCAGTTATGCCAACACCATTGCTTTCACTCATATACTCAGTAGAAAAGAACCTTGATCCAGAGGTTGCTGGTGGAATGATCACAATTACAGTGATGCTAAGTTCGCTAATGTTGTTCTTTGTATCAACACAGTGAATTTTCCATAAAGTTTCTTGATGAAAGTAGATGGTTTTGGTACAATATATTACAGATACCCCGTGGGGGCATATGATGAAAGCAATAGTGTTGGAGGTGGTAAAACTTGGCGCTGAAAATAAAGGTATATTCTACACCAAGTTGCCCACATTGCAGGGCGGCAAAAAACTATTTCAAATCTCTTGGAATTCCATTCAAAGATGTAGATGTCTCCAAAAACCCTCGAGAGGCTGAACTGATGGTTAAAAAGACGCATCAGTATGGGGTACCCGTTATAGAAATTGGAAATCAGGTAGTGATAGGATTTAACAGATCTAAAATAAACAAATTATTGGGAGTGTCTTGAAAGGGCCCTTGGGCCTTTTCTTTTGTCATGTTTAAGCTCTTAATAATCATTTTTATTCTCGTCGTTCTTTATCTTCTTTTAAAATCTCGAAAACATCGGACACCATCCAATGTAATACATATTGCATCTATTGGAAAAGATCTTTATCTTTCAACTCATGCGGCACTAAGAATCAAAGAGCGAGGAGTTAGTGTGAAAAGACTGAAAGAAATGCTTGAATCTAAAAAATCGAAAGCAGGTATGCAGTCAAATGGGAGAATAAGAGTGACAGATGGAAAAATTACAGCTGTCTTAGCATTGAATGCTAATGATCTTGTGCTGGTAACGGTTTTCAAGAACGGAAAATCTCATAACCGATAACTTGAAAAGTTGCCAATCGATTGTTCCTTGAAATCTGCCATTTTACGGATATGGGCATGGCAAAGTCAGGCGCAAGTCTTCCTTTTTCTATCCAATGTCTGGATTTTTCATTGTTATATATGCCAGGATTGGCAATTATTTCAAGCTTTACGGGAGCATCTATTACCTCCACAGAATGTATTTCTTCTATTTCAGATAATACTCTTTTCAATTTTTCGATGAAACTATTTGGAGGAATTGGCTTGAGATTGATAAGCGCGATGTTTTTAGAAAGTGGACCAATGATTTTCACATTTGCAACGGAAAAATCCAAGTCAAGTTTCTCAATGGCAGACATCAACAAAGCATTTGATTTGTAAACGGCAGCACCATGAAAACTTGGTACCACCATCATTTTAAGAAGATGCTTGAGCATACAGCCCTCGCGTCCTGCACTTTCACCGATCTTTTCTATGTTTAGTTCAAGATAATCTGCCACCATTTTTACTTCTTCTCTTGATAGCGAAAAAATTGGCGAGTAGAAACCATTATAGTTTTTTAATCCGCACTGCCCCCACGTGTCGTCACCATCAGCGCCCGTTGCGACGAGACCATCAGCGTAAGCTTTGACGCTTTGAAGCTTTGGACCTCTTGTACATGCGTTACACGCTGGCCCAGATTTCCATGTTTGCTTTTGCCAGTCAGATCCATCTACAAATGTGTGCTTCAAGCCAAGAGATTCTGCAAATTTTTTTACTACCTTGATCGTCTTCGGATACGTAAAATCAAAACGTGTTGTTACAAGTTCTACTTTATCCGCTCCAAGAGCAATTTTGGCAAGTGCAGCAGTCACACTTGAATCAAGTCCTCCAGAGAATGCAATGTAAAGCTTCCCCTCTCCAACGGTTTTGCGTATATCTTCGACAATGGAATTCACCAGCTTACCACACTGAGAGATATTTCTCACCTCCATCAGGTGCAATTGCAACAACCGTTGAGCCACTTCCGAGTTTTTTTGAAACTCTCATAGCGGCTACAGTAGCAGCTCCCGAAGATATGCCAAGAAAAAGGCCTTCCTTTTCTGCCAAATATTTTGTCATATCCCACGCTTCGTCAGTTGAAACTTTAACAATATCATCAACCACTGAAGGATCGTAGTTTCCTGGAACAAAACCAGCACCTATCCCTTGAATACCGTGCTTTGATGGTTTCCCTCCGGACAAAACCGGAGATTCTGACGGTTCCACAGCAAAAATTTTGATCCTTTTTGAAACACGCCTTAAAAATCTTCCAACCCCTGTAAGTGTTCCGCCGGTTCCAACTCCAGCAACAAAAGCGTCTATTTGTTGAGGAAGTTGAGATATAATCTCCGGTCCAGTTGTGGCAAAGTGAATTCTTGGATTTGCTGGATTGTTGAACTGATCAAGCATGATTCCATGCGTTGAGTCAACTATTTCTTTTGCCTTCCCAACAGCGCCATTCATTCCAAGCTCTCCAGGAGTTAAGACGATCTCTACACCGTACGATTTCAGTATCTTGCGTCTTTCAACACTTAAAGAATCCGGCATCGTTAAAATCACGCGAAATCCATAATATGCTCCAAGCATGGCCATTGCTATTCCTGTATTTCCTGAAGTAGGCTCAACAATAGTCGATCCTTCAAAAATCTTCCCATTATCAAGCGCATCTAATATCATGCCTAAGACGGTCCTATCTTTAACACTGCTAGCAGGATTGAATTTTTCAAGCTTTAACCACACCGAATCGTTCATTTTCAGTTTCACCATCGGTGTATGACCTATGAGATTGATCAATTTCAAACTGCATCATCCCTTCTTTTTATCTCACCAATTTTGACTATTTTCGCAGGATTTCCCACGACAGTACATGCACAAGGCACGTCACGAAGAACTACAGCATTCGCTCCTATTTTAGCACCATCGCATATTTTGATAGGGCCAAGAATAGTGGCATTTGCACCTATAAGAACATTACGGCCGATCGTTGGATGGCGTTTTCCTTTTATCAAATGGGCACTTCCCAAAGTTACACCATGGTAGATCAAAGTGCCACTTCCTATTGATGCCGTTTCCCCAATAACAACTCCCATGCCATGATCTATAAATATTCCGGGCTCTATTTCCGCAGCTGGGTGGATATCCATAGAATAACGCACCCGCGCTATTCCTCTGAAAACCATTGCCAAAAATCTCCACCTTAAATTCCAAAACATGTGGGATAGACGGTAAAAAATTAAGCCATGAAAAGAAGCCGAGAAGAGAATAAGATCCCATTTCGATTTCAAGGAAGGATCAAGACGCATCCCAAGATGATAATCCATATTTATAGCTCTCATTGCTAAGCGAAACTCGCTGAAAAAACGCACCCCATACCATCACTCCTTAAGTATACTTTTTTGGTCTTATATATATTAACATATCTTACTCTTTGGGATCAAGAGAAAAATATAGAAACATCGAGAGGTTGATCATCAAAAAGAATCTTTAACATTGCACCATAGTGTGCTTGATACGGCATCTCCCTAAAAGATCCTGAATCAAATACGAGATCCCGGATCAAGTCCGGGATGACCGTTAAAAAAGAACCTTGGATCCTAACGGCAGGATCAAGAGATGGTGTCTTAAATTTAAGTAAACTCTATCAGTTTCTCTCCGTTTCCTTTAGGAGTGATTCAATAACTTTGCCATTCCAGTCTCCGCACTGGGATCTCTGATTCAGAGGGATGCTAATGCCAAAAAAGCTTCATTAAATTGAATCAGCCTTACCAGGTGAAAAGATTACATGATCGCCTTTTCTACACTATTTCGATAGAGAGTCAAAATTCTCTTTCTGATAATCGTACATACTTAGGAGTTCAAAATCCCCTTTGACATTCTTTACAGTTTTTTCCATCGAAGGAGAGAGGGAGAAAAAATTATCACTCAGAACCACGTCTTTTTGTGTACGTATTGTAACAACATAAGCCGGGTTTTTACATCTTATTTTCAGTGTATCCCCATCTCTTTCATAAGAAATTTTAGGATCTGGAAGCGTTACATTTCTAAGATTAGCAAACATTTCGCCATTTTCAACCACTTCCCCATTAAATGTGATGCGAGTAAATGCTATTGATTTAGAGAGTATATTCTTGTCAATTCTAACAGCATCTACCAATGTTACAGAATCTTGTGGAATTCTCAAATTGTTGTATCTTTTCTCGAATACCTTACCTGTTTCAAAAGACCATATTTCGACTTCCATATCCACCGTTTTGAGATCTGAATCATTAACGATCACGAATTTGATTTCACGATCATCCATTTTTACCAATGGAATCATTGGGGAGTAAAAACGCCTGGTGTAATAATAAAGTGCCTTTGGCCTTTTGAAATAATCAATTGCAGACCAACTGAACACGGGCCACGAATCGTTCAATTGCCAATATAATGTACCTGCTGTCTTGTACTTTCGTATTCTCCAATGCTCAACCCCAGTTTTCATGGCCTCCGCTTGGTTGATCTGTGAAAGATAGCAAATAGAATCAAAATCATTCACCAGCCCAAACTTCGCATTTATGAATTTCATGATCCTTTCCGGACCTTCAATCTGTTTGTTATGGTTCAACATTACCTCACTGAAAATGTTTTTCTTCTCGCCTTTGGCAAAAAACTCAATGGTTTTGAGATCCGGAGCAGACTGAAAACCAAATTCGCTGATGAATTTTCCCTTATCATTCAGATATTCCTTGTAATCCATCCATCCAGACCAAATATTCCAAACATGTCTGTCACCACTATCTTGGGAGTTTGGTTTGCTCCCCCCATACGGACTGGATGGCCAATATGGCCTTGATGGATCTTCATCAGCACATATTTTAGGAAAATCGTGTAGATACAACTTGTTCCCAAGAAATTCTCCATCCACTTTGTGAGCGAAGTTCTCCCATTCGTCAAATCCCCAATTATTTTCGTTGTTTCCACACCATAAAACGATGCTTGAATGATGACGGAACTTGATAATATTCGCCCTTACTTCTTTATTTGCAAGATTTCTGAACCATTCCAAATGATCTGGATATTCAGCACAAGCAAACATGAAATCCTGCCAGACCATGATTCCCATCTCATCGCATTTAGAATAAAAGGAATCATTCTCGTATATTCCCCCACCCCAAACTCTGAGCATGTTCATGTTCGCCTCTTTCGCCATTGAGAGGAGCTTGTTGTAATCCGATTCTCCAATCCAACTTAGAATGTTTTCAGCTGGTATCCAATTTGCCCCCTTTGCAAAGACTCGTTTTCCGTTTATTTCGAATATGAACGTTTCTCCTTCATCATCACTCTCCCGAACGACTTTCACCGTGCGCAATCCTATTTTCTTCCTTTCAGAATAAACCAGTTCATCTTCTTTAAGAAGCTTAAATTCAAAATCATGGAGAACACTCTTTCCCATACTGTTTGGGAACCAAAGCTCGATACCTTCTTTTACAAATCTCCCATTAAAACGAATTCCATTCACGCTTTTCGAAAGCGGAAACTCTCCAACCTTTTCTCCATCCATTTGAACTTCCACACTGTAGGAATCTATTTGCTCATCTTGGCCAATACTGTCCACGTATCCAGAAACCCGGATTACACCGTTTAAATCTTCAAGGTAAGCCGTACATCCAATAAGCCTCGCATCGGGATAAGACTCTATGTATACACTTTTCCATATGCCAGATGTTGCAAGGCGAGCTCCCCAATCCCATCCATAAGAGTACTGTGCCTTTCTTATATAAGGCCTTGAACTCTCGCCTGAAGCCGCGAGTTTGGCATAATTTTTTTCAAGAATTCTTGGCTCTTTAACTGGCGATCTTATTTCCACTCTCAAGATATTTTCCCCTTTTTTCAAAACATCTTTAGCGCCGAACCTATACTCCAGAAACATGTCTTCAGTGGTACCAACAAGTTGACCATTGAGATATACGTTCGAGAGCGTATCTATTCCTTCGAAAACTATATCGTATTTCAAATTCGGTTTAATCTCATCTAAATTGAATTTCTTGGTGTAAATCCAGGATTTCTTTTCCAATCTTTCAAAAAATTTTTCATTAGTTCCAATGTAAGGATGAGGCATTATACCGAGAACAACGAGATCTCCCTGAACCGTTCCAGGAACATTTCCAATAAATTCGAACTCTCCATCATCGTCTTTGATACTCCATTTACCATCAAGTTTGAAGATCATACTTCGCCTCCCCTTTAGTCAAGCGCATTGTTCGCTATCACTCTTGAATACCACTTTGCACTGTCTTTAACAATACGTTTTTGTGTCTTATAGTCAATGTAAACTATTCCAAAGCGCTTCGAGTATCCATATGCCCATTCAAAGTTATCCATAAGAGACCAAACAAAGTACCCCTTTAACTTTACACCATCTTGAATTGCTCGGTGGGCCTGAGCAAAATGCGCTTTCAAATATTCCGTTCTTTTGCTGTCATGTACTTCACCGTTTTCAACAACATCTTTGAAAGCAGCACCATTCTCAGTTATAAATATCCCTTTGGGTTCATAACTGTCCTGCACACCTTTGAGTATGTCGTAAAGTCCCTCAGGATATACTTCCCATCCCATTTCACTCTTCTCAAGTCCTCGACCCACCTCTTTTATTCCAAACGGTGCACTCGGTTCTGCCCTTACCAAACTCCCCGAGTAATAATTTATCCCTACAAAATCGATCGAACGTTTTATCTCATCCATGTCCATTTCATATCCTCGAGGCATGTAATCTCTGGCAATGGAAAGAAGATGCTCCGGATAACTTCCTTTGAATATTGGATTTAAAAAAAGAGGATAATTCACGTACTCATGAGCTATTGTAGCTGCAGTAATGTCTGCTTCATTTTGAGATGCTGGAGTCAAAGAATGATTGGAAAGGGTTATACCTATTTCTCCACCTAAATTCTCCTCTCTAAAAGCTCTGACCGCCTTTGAATGCGCTCGCAATTCGTTATGAACAACCGAAAAAGCAGCGTAAGCATCGCGCATTCCTGGAGCATGCTCTCCAAACATGTGACCAACGAATGCCATGACCCACGGTTCGTTCAATGTGATCCAATTCTTCACTCTGTCTCCAAGCCTTTGAAAAACGTAATCTGCATAATCTGCATACCATTCTGCAATATCTCTGTTATTCCACCCTCCAACGTCTTGAAGCGCTGCTGGAAGATCCCAATGATAAAGCGTTATAAACGGAGTTATGTTGGCATTCAACAGTTCATCCACAAGCCGGTTGTAAAAGTCCATTCCACGTTCATTTATTCGGCCTTTCCCTTTTGGAAATATCCTCGACCATGAAATCGAAAATCTGTAAGCTTTGACCCCAAGAAACTTCATCAGCGTAACGTCGTCCTTGTACCGATTGTAATGATCGCATGCAATGTCTCCTGTATCACCATCGTGAGTCGTTCCAGGTGTGTGCGAAAACCTATGCCAGATGGAAGGCCCTGCTCCATCAGCTAATGGAGAACCCTCTATTTGGTAAGAAGCAGTCGCAACTCCCCATTTGAATCCTTCTGGAAATTCCTTTTTTCCCATTTATAACACTCCTCTCAATTTTGTAGCTTTCATATTCAAAAGTTCGTTAAAGCCATTCTTTATTGAGCACCGGAACATCACTGATCAACTTCTTGGTATATGGGTGAGACGGGTGAAAAACTATTTCTTCTGCATCTCCCTCTTCAACGATCTTGCCTTCGTGCATCACGAAGATGCGATCGCTCACGTAATATGCCAAACCCATATCATGCGTTATGAACAATATGGTCATTTCTTCAGCATCTCTAAGTTTCATCAACAACCTCAAAATGCCACTTCTAAGGGTGGCATCAATCATAGAAGTAGGTTCATCAGCTATCAACACTTTAGGTTTTATAAGAAATATGCGCGCTAACATTATTCTCTGTCGTTGGCCACCACTTAACTCAAAAGGAAATTTGTCCATAACGTCGTCCGGATCTACATTTACCAACTCAAGAGATTGCTTGATCAGTGCATCTTTCTGCTCTGCAGACATTTTTTGTTCCATTAAACGAAATGTCCTTCTTAAATTTCTTTTTATTGAAAAAAACTGATTAAAACTACTGAACGGATCTTGAAATACGCCTTGTACCTTTTTCCAGTATTCTAAGCGTGCTTTTCCTTTAGCAAATTCCTTTATATTTCTTCCTATAAATTTTATCTTTCCTTCAGAAGGCTTTAGTAAATTCAACAGCATTCTTCCTATTGTGGTTTTACCACTACCACTTTGCCCTACCAATGATACTATCTCTTTGAATTTAATATCAAAGTCCACGTGGTCAACAGCAACTACCTTCTTCTTGCCACTTCCGAATATTCTCGTTAATCCCTCTGCACTAAGAATAGCACTATTTGGCTGCATTAATTCCATTCCTTTCTGTTAATGGATGAAGACATCTTACTTCTCTATCTCCAATCTTATGAAACTTTATCTCGTTAATTTTGCATTCTTCAGTTACGTAAGGGCATCTTTCTGCAAATCTACAACCTGCTACTATTTCATACAAATTCGGTGGACTTCCAGAGACAACTGGTAATTCCTTCCCTTTCATACCCTTCTCGGGTGTTATTATAGATGACATAAGCATCTTTGTGTACGGATGTAGAGGAGAAAAAATGATTTGAGACGTTGTCCCCCTTTCTACAATTTGACCAGCATACATAATGGCAATTCTATCTGCAATATGTCTGAGCAAAGGAAGCTCATGAGTAATAAACACAACGCTTTTCACTATTCTTCGCTCAAGCAATGTTTTGATCAGTTTAATAATCTGGTGTTGTGATGAAACATCTAAAGCAGATGTTGGCTCATCGGCAAGTAATATCTCTGGATTCATAAGAGTGGAAATCACGGTAATAACCCTTTGCTTCATTCCACCACTTAGCTCAAAAGGATAAGAGTTAATAACCCTTTTTGAAAGTGACAACGAATCAAAGCGTTCTTCAACTCGATCTATGATTTCTTCCTCAGAAAGTTCAGGCTCATGTTCCTTTAAAACATCGATGACAAAATTTCTTATTTTGAGAGTGGGATTTAACGCATTCATGGCACTTTGAGGAATAAAAGATATCTTTTTTCCCAAAACATTTTTCCTGAGCAATTTTCTATCCATTTTTGATATCTCAATGTCTTTAAGTTTGATCTTTCCGCCATAATACTTAAGCGGAGGTAAAAATAATCCACTCAAGCTCATTGCCAAGGTGGACTTTCCACATCCAGATTCCCCTGCTATGCCCAACACTTCACCATCACGAAGGCCTAAAGAAACTCCATCCACAGCTTTTAGAATTCTTCCTTTAACTTTATAATAAGCTTTCAAATTCTCCACTTCTGCTACCAATTTTTTCACTTTCATTCGCCTCTCAGTCGAGGATTGAAAATCTCATCCATTCCCGTGTTCATATACAAAAGCGAGAAAGTTATAAGAGAAATTCCAATAGTAGGCGGAAAAAATGCCCACCAAGCCCCTGTTCTAACTGCCTCATACAGCAAAGCCCAAGACAGCATTGTTCCCAAAGAAACAACATCGCTTGGCCCAAGACCTAACATACTTAATCCAGCTTCAGACAATATCCCACTCGCTACTTGAAGAACAAACGCCATAAATATGTAAGACGACACATACGGAAGTATCTCACTCAGCATTATTTCGAAGTTATTCATGCCATTTAATTTTGCCATGTTGATGTGTTCTCTTGTTCTAAGACTCGAAGTTTGAGCTCTTACGGCTCTTGCTGTCCATGGCCAACTTGTGATCCCTATGATAATGGCAAGAAAGAGCAAAGACCGCGACTTGAGGCTCGAAGACAAAAGTATAAGGATCACAAAAGAGGGTATCACAAGAAATAGATTCGTTGTACTGTTTAAAATGTTATCTGTCAACCTTCCCACATATCCAGCTATAACTCCTATCGTTGTACCAATAAGTGTTGCAATTAGCCCTGCTACCAACCCAACAAATATAGAAGTTTTCATACCATATATAAACTCAATTAGAACATCTCTTCCAAAATTGTCCGTTCCTAAGACGTGCTCCGCAGATGGAGGTTCATACAAAAGTCCAACCATTTCTAACGGATCACTCGAATTCACCAAAGGAAAAATCAAACTGGTCAGCAGCAATGCTAAAAAGATACTTGTTCCGATCAAAAACTTTCTTGATTTGATCAATGATCTTAAGAGTTCCAATTCTCATTCCTCCAATTGAGAAGCTCGTATTCTAGGATCTACTATCCCGTATACAATATCTATAAGAAAATTAGCCAAAAGTACACTTATGGTAATCACGAGTGTTCCACCCTGTATTAAAGGATAATCTTGCTGGCGAATAGCATTGAACAACCATGTTCCAATTCCAGGATAGGAAAAAACTATCTCCGTTATTAATGCTCCTCCAACCATTGTCCCTAAACTAATCGAGAGCCCCGTTATTTGAGGCAACATGGCATTTTTGAAAACGTACCTTATGATCTTCTTGTCGCTTACGCCAAGAAGCTTGGCATATCGGACGTAATCAGTGTTAAGCTCATATATACTCATCTCTCTCATTCCTATAGCTTGACCACCGATGATCACCAACAGCAAGGAAAGGAAAGGTAAAAGGTAGTGTTTTAAAGCGTCTGTCAAGAACACAATGGAAAAAGTTGGAGTTAAAGCCATACTGTACCCTCCACCTATTGGAAGAATATTGAGAATCACTCCAAACAAATAAAGCAAAATAATTGCAAAGCAAAAATATGGAATACTACTGACAAAAAGAGTTATCGGAAAGAGTGTGCCGTCAAATTTGCCTTTTTTATAAGCAGCAAGCGCTCCCAATATGTTTCCTAATATCCACCCAAGTAATATGGATGGGACCTGAAGTGCTATCGTCCAAGGCAGTGCTTGGGCAAGTATAGTGTTGACTTTGGTTGGATATAAACTAAACGATGTGCCTAAATCTCCATGAAACACTTTTACTACATAATCAATAAATTGCACGTACCATGGATGATCTAATCCGAATTCATGTATGTACGAATTATAGAGTTTGTTGAGGACATCGCTTGATGCACCTCCTCCAGCCATTTGCGCAACCAAAGCGGAAATAGGGTTTCCTGGTATGAGACGAGGCAAAAAGAAATTCAAAAAGAGAGCTGCAAAAAAAATCAAAACATACCATTTTAATTTTCCAAGTATATACTTGAAATATGGGCTCAATTCTCTCCCATCCTTTCTGCTCTTTGAAAAACAAAAAATCGGGAAAAGGATTTCTCCCTTTCCCGATTGCAAAAAAATTATTTTTTAGGTTTAATCTCGTAAAGGGCTCTTATCCCTGCCCCATCGGTACAAATTTGTGGCGGAGCGTATGGATTTTTCTCGTTCGGAAAATTCGTCCAATGGGTTGTGTTGTACTCGTAAAACAACGCAGGTCTGTATTCAAGACCGATGATCGGGACATCTCGCATATATATCTTATCGAGTTCTGTGTACAGGGACTTTAGAGTATTTTCATCCGTAACAGTTGGGATCTTTTCCATTATTTCATCAGCACGAGCATTTTTGTATCTTCCCCAGTTTCTAAACGCAAGCTGCCCGATTGGTGGAACGTCTTTGGAATACATAGCAGCATAAAACCTAGACCAAGGCTGAGATGGGAGGGCATTGGGAGCTGGTGTATCCATTATCATATCAAAATTGCCAGTCATTCTGTCGTTGGCCCATACAGGAGTATCTGGGTAATATGTCTGTATATCTATGCCGATCTTCTTAGCTGACTGCGCAACTATTTGAAGTGATACCATCCAGTCTGTCCAACCGTAAGGGCACTCCACTTTAAACGGCCCTAACCTTGTTCCGTCTTTCAGAACATAGATCCCATCTCTTCCTTTTTTAGCACCAATGCTCTTTAAAAGCTCCTCCGCTTTTTTGGGGTTGTACTCCCAACCGTATTCTTTTACAGCCTCTTCGTTGAAGTACTTTTTCTCTCCACCGAACGGCAAAATCAAGCTCGACTTTGCTGTAGGAGAATATTTGGTCATTGCCAGCTGAGCTATCTTTGCATAGTTTATAGAGTATGCAATTGCTTTTCTTACTTGTGGAATATCAAGAGGGTGCTTATGCAAATTGAACCAAAGAGATGGTATCATGGCTGGAACGTAATATGGGGGATGATCGTACCATGTCGCTATTGGAAGACCTTTTTCCCACATTTTCCAGATTTGTGGGACAAATTGCTGGGACATGTCGATGTTACCCTTTTCGAAAGCGAGATTTCCATCATCGTTGCTCTTGAAAATAGGATGCACGATGTATTTTGGAACAGGTAGCTTTCCAAAAACACTCTTACCCCAATAATCATCATAGCGCACAAGAGCTATCTTTTCAGGAGAATAAGAGTACAATTTGTAAGGTCCCGAACCTATGGGATTCTTATTCACAAATTCGCGTATTTTCTTTATATCGTAATTGTTATCCTTTTCGATTTTTTCCCATATATGTTTAGGCAACACGTAAACATTTACCAGCATATCCGTTACAACGAGCCTATTTGGATTTTCTGGTTTCAATTTGACGACGTATTCATACTTTCCTACGGTGAACACATCTTTCATATATAACCACAAATTACTCCAGCCGGTACTGTACTTTTTGCCAAGCTCCAATGTATAGACAACATCTTCTGACGTTAATGGCTCTCCATCTTGCCAATGTACGCCTTTTCTTAAATTCACCACCAAGGTTAAGTTGTCCACCCATTGATACTTTTCTCCGATTAGCGGTTCCAATTTTCCGTTGATCATGTTATACATGAATTGTGTTTCGTAGATCAATTCTCGTCCACTTCCAGCACTTATAGGCCAAGAAGGGTTACCAGCTAAAGGATTCCAATTGGTTGGAGGCCCCCACTGCAAACCATTCACGTAAAGAGTTTCTGAACGCGGGAATTCCCCAATTGCAAAGGCAAAAGCTGCTAAAACGAGAATCCCAACAATACTTAGAAAAATCACTCCACGCTTCATTATGATCCCTCCTTATAGTAAAGAATTTAAAGCCTTTCAAAATTCAATTATCATCCATCACCACCTCTCATATAATTTTCTATTTACCCATCGCTTTCTCAATGATAAATCGCCTCATTGAATATGTTGCTGCACCCATACTAATCGCATCTCTATGTATTTCAGAAAGCTCTATGGGTATAAGTTTCCCCCACTTTTCTCCAAGACTGTATTTATAGAAGGATTCTCTTATTGGTTTTAAAATTTTATTTCCAAATATAGCTAATTCTCCTCCTATGAATATTTTTTCTGGATTCAAAATATTCGATGTGGTTGCAAAAGATTCTCCTATTAAGTGCCCAATTTTATCCAGTAATTCGTCGCTGACCACAGCAATGTTATCTGCATTTTTTGTCTCTCTCGCGGCTATTCTAATAGATTTTACAATTCGCTCATATTCAGGGAGATTTTCCAAAAAACTGATTTTATTTCCTCTTCTGACGATCGTGTGCCCAATCTCCCCTTCGTAATTAGATGAGCCTTTATATATTTCTCCATCGATAAAGATCCCTGCACCTATTCCTTCATTTAGAAGTATGTATAAAAATGCATTTACATTCTTTCCATTGCCATACCATTTCTCAGCCAAAGCAGCACAGTTTGCATCGTTTTCAATCCAAACTGGAACACTGTACCTTTGAGATACTATCTCGCATAACGGAACATTTTTCCATCCGAAAAACTTTGGAGGCTCTATGACGATTCCTTTCTCTATATCAAGTGGCCCAGGCATTCCAATTCCCAATGCATCAATTCTTCTACTTCTCGAAAAAGAATCGAAAATGCCATCTATGATTCGAAAAAGATTGTTCATCACTTTTTGGGGTCCAACATTACCGTAAGAGGGTCCCTTTTTTCTCAAGATTATTTTCCCGTGGGTATTCATCATTACAGCACTTAGATGATGTCTTGAGAGATCCACCCCAATTGTATAAGCAGCGTCTTTTCTAATTCTGAGTGGTGTTATGGTTCTACCGATTTTATTCTTATTAAGGGTAGGAGAAGTTTCCTCGAGAATTCCTTTAGATATCAATTCCCTTGTTATCGAAGAAATAGTTGTTTTTGTAAGACCTGTCATCTTCGAAAGTTCCACTCGAGCTGCATTCCCTTTTCTAAGAAGGATATCCAAAAGATTTTGTACATTTTTCAATCTTAAAAAACTTCTAACATCTTTGTTTCTAATCACATCCATTATGTCCTTCTTTTTAATAAATAATCATTACTTACAAATATTTTATAACCTGTTACTTGTCTTGTCAATAGTGGTTTTCAGTTGTTTTGGGCTATTTTTAAGCGTTAAGTTTGAATACAAAAGAAATTCGAACAAAACCTTACAAATCCTTTTAATAGCTCTTCAAAGCTCATGATACATTAACATATCTTCAACCCATCCACATCAAAAATGTTCGTGTAACATTTTCTATCTTTTGAACATACCGAGATAACCCACTTTGACCTTGGGTTGCTAATCGGAAATCCTTATCAATTTAGGAATGCAGGCTGTGATCATTGCGGACTTGATCATCACAAAGAATGAGATCCCGGAGCAAGTCCGGGATGACATGTCGGTTTAAGACTCTATCAGATATATCAAGTACGGCATGACGTTGTTAATGTTTAAAGCTCTATCAGATGCATCAAGTATGTGATGACTTACGTACCATGTCGCTACGCTGAATCAAGTACGAGATCCCGAGATCCTGAATCAAGTATGAGATCCCGGATCAGGTCCGGGACGACATACGGTCGGTTCAGAGTAACGCTTCACAACAAAACGAAGAGCAAATCCAGAAGACTGTTTATCGTCCTGACGACTTTTTATTTTTAACCAATTGAATAATTTTAGGTAAGGCGCGCCATAAATTTTAAAGCCTTTTCTGTTTTCGGAGAAGCAAAGAATTCTTCTGGTCCAGATTCTTCTATCACCACACCATCATCCATAAAAACAATCCTATCTGCAGCATAGCGTGCAAAGTTCATTTCGTGCGTTACAACGATCATTGTTGTCCCGCTATCCGCAAGTTCTTTCATAACGCTTAGCACTTCCGCGGTCATCTCAGGATCAAGCGCCGATGTTGGCTCGTCAAACAATAACAAATCAGGTCTCATAGCCATGGCACGTGCTATAGCAACTCTTTGTTTCTGGCCACCAGATAACTCTCCTGGGTAACTGCTAAGCTTATCTGAAAGTCCTACTCTGTTAAGCATTTCGATAGCCCGATCTTGCGCTTCCTTTTTTTCTATCTTTTTGACCTTTACTAACGGATAAACCACATTTTTAAGAGCTTTCATATGTGGAAAAAGGTTATAACTCTGGGAAACAAAAGATATTTTGGATCTCGCTTGTCTCAAAATGTTGGGATCTTTTTCCATCTTTTTGCCATCAAAAATGATTTCTCCACCATCTGGAATTTCAAGAAAGTTTATAGTTCTTAGAAAGGTTGATTTCCCCGTTCCTGATGGTCCCATTATAACGACAACTTCTCCTTTATTCACGACCAACGATACGTCGCGAAGAACAACTGTCTCTCCGAACGCTTTTTTTACGTGTCTTGCTTCCAACACATTTGTCATGGTATCGCCAGCCTCCTTTCGATAACGTTACTTAGGAAACTTAGCACATAGGTCAAAGTAAAGTACATGAGCGCAACTGTTATGTAGCTTTCGAAAGAGGCAAGTGCCATCGTGGCAACTTGTGTCCCACGTTGAGTCAATTCGCTTATTGCTATAACAGAAGCCAGAGAGCTATCTTTCACAAGACTTATAAATTGACCTGTTAAGGAAGGGAGTGAATTTCTGAAAGCTTGTGGCAAGATTACATCAAAGAATCTTTCCTTTGGTGAAAGGCCGAGCGCTTCAGCTGTCTCAAACTGCTCTTTTGGTATTGATTGGATGCCAGCCCTTACTATTTCTATAACATATGCTCCTTCAAAAGTGGATAAAGCTAAAACAGCTGCCCAAAATCTTGGTATGTTAACCAAAGTGCCAACTCCATAGTAAACCAGAAGGATAACGACAAGTAGTGGAATGTTTCTAAAAAACACCACGTATAACCCTGATAAATCTCTCAGAGTTTCACTCTTTGATACTTTCATTATTCCTCCAAAAACTCCTATAACAAAGGAAATCACTATACTCACAAGAGAGATCTTCAACGTCATGAGAAGACCAAGAAAGTATAGCTTCAAATAATGAGCCGGCACCACGTTCCAGTGAAACGGATATTGAAGAGACATAAAATAATACATGATTCCAAAAGCCGCGGCGATAAACGCCGCGATCGAAAGCTTTTTGAGAATCCTATATCTCATAAGATCACCTCAAGAGTTTGGTTTGTAATTGCTGAACCATTTGTTGTACAGCTTTTGCCACTGTCCACTTGCTTTCACATACGTTATGAACGTGTTTATCCAATTGAGGAGGTTGAATTCACCTTGTTTTATTGCAATACCATAATTCTCATTGGTTAATTCTTCATTTGTCGTGGAAAGCTGGGAATATTTGCTTACCATGAATCCAACATATGTAGAATCTCCAACAGCGATATCTGCTTTTTTCATGGCAACTTGTATAGACGCTTCATCCATTGATGCAAATTCCAAAATTTTCGCATTTTTGAAGAAAGCTCTCGCAGCGTCATCTCCAGTCGTTCCCATTTGAACAGCCACGACTAAATTTTTCTTTTCCAGCAGCTCTTTTAAAGTCGGTGGATTTTTATAAACCGTGTTGTTATAAAGGATTTTTTGACCTACAGTAAAGTAAGGTATTGAGAAGTTGACCATAATTGCACGTTTTGGAGTTATAGTCATCGCAGAGATTATCATGTCAAACTTTCCAGAAGCCAAAGAAGGGAGGATGCCAGACCATCGTGTCGGAACAATTCTAAGCTTAACACCAAGTTCTTTAGCCATAAGTGTGGCCAAATCCACATCAAAACCTATGTATTTGCCATTGCTGTTGATTCCTTCAAACGGCATATAGCCCGCGGCATCCATCCCAACATTTAGATAACCAGACGAAATAATCCTCTGAAGCGCATTAGCGCTCACGATAATTGCCATAACGAGAATAAGTAACGTAACTACCACAAGAACTCTTTTCATTTTAAACCGCCTCCTTAGAATTTGATATAGAAAAAGGGCCACATCCTTGTTTAGGAGTGGCCCGGTGGGTTTACTTTAACTTAAAAGCATACGTTCAAGCTTCCGCTTTTCCACCGGGCGGATACTTGACGTGCTGCTTCCTGCTGTTCAGTTGATTTGAAATTGAAAGAATGTATTTATCAATCATACTTTTCCCTTCTCATAAAGAACTTAAGCTTATGCTATCATTTAAGCCTATGTTATGTCAAGTTACAAAATGGTTTCTTTTTTATACAGTTGAAATGTTGTGACGACATTTTCTAAACATTTATGCTTAAAATAGCAGTCGCCAAAAATAATTTATGCAAGTTCGCGTAAAACCATTGCAGAGAATTTCATACCTGTTTTAGTAAATTTCAAACGGTCGGAACATTCTAAAAGCTCTCCACAAAATTTTTTAATTCTGGAAAAAACCTCATCAAAATCATCACCGAATTTTTCACGCATTTCATTGACATCTATACCTTCCGCAAGCCTTAAGCCCATAAAAAGAGTTTCAGCTATCTCAACTATCGAATCATTTTTAGATTCGTAAGCGTGGGGATATTTCCCGGCACTAATTTTGGAAATATAATCTTGAATTTCAGTGGTATTGACCCAGCGTTCATTTGAAATATGGCTTCCGGCAGACAGGCCGAATCCCATATAATCTTCGTTCTTCCAATATCTTAAATTATGAAGGCAAGATTTTTCTTTTGTCCAAGAGCTCAACTCGTACCTTTTGTATCCAATTTCCTCTAAAGTTTTCACTATAAGATCGTACATGCCTTCGGAAACATCTTCTGCTGGAAGCCGCGCTTGTCCTGCTTGGATCATAGAAAAGAGTGGCACACTTTCGTGTACCTCCAATTCATAAAAGGAAACGTGATCCGGGATCAGCGTTTCAACGGTTTTCAGATCGTTTTCAACATCCGAGAGTTTTTCAAACGGAAGAGAATACATAAAGTCAACATTCACATTGTCAAAGGTTTCTCTGAGTATTGAATACGCCTTCTTGAAGTCTTCAAAAGAATATGGTCGCCCTATAACTTTTAAAAGGTCATCAGAAGATGTTTGCAAACCAACACTCGCACGGTTTATTCCTAATTCACGAAGATCGCGGCAAAGTTGTCGATTGACATCCTCAGGGTTGAATTCAAAAGTCGCCTCTTTCACGTTTAGAAAAACATTTTTAGCGAGAGTTTCTATTACGCCTTCGATCAGCTTCACCGGAACATGACTCGGTGTTCCACCACCAAAATAAAGAGTTATCACACTTCTTCCTTCAAAATAATTGGAATGCATCTCGATTTCACGTTTTAGCGAATCGAAATAGATACTTGCCATATCATCTTGCGTGGTGGATGCAAAATCACAATAAACACACCTTCTTGAACAAAACGGAACGTGAATGTAAATCGAAGTTTCAACGTTCGAGTGATACGTAAGCGGCCCCCCTGTTATATCCAAAGATGAGTTTGGAATCTTCAAAATTTAAATTGCACAGGAATGATGTACCAATATCTGTTACCATATACCTAAACCACCAGCCATTGTTCATTCCTACCTTCATCGATGACAGTCCAAAATCTAATCCGAGATTTCCATTGTATCCAACACCCAGATCAAACGCCACAGATCCAATGGCCATGCCAGCAGTTGAAAAAAACAAAGGCCCAACTTCATCAGTGAAAAACAACGTGCCTTTCATGTTCTTATATGACAAATCAACAAGCCCAGTTGATCCCATTTCTGTTTGAAATACAAGTTTAAAGTATCCTTCAGCATAAATAGAAGCTCCCAAAAGCGTAGAATAGGCCTTCCCATTCAAAGTGATTCCAAAATTCGGAAGCCCATAGTTGCCAGCCGTAAACTTAAAGTCATAAAAGATGGGAGGCAGGCTACTTTCTGTATCGTATTCAAAATACGCGGCTGGCACATTAAGAGTAAGATTCATGCCAAGTGCAACAGCATACGTGCTCTTCCCAACAATCGGATTTAAGAATCCAATCTTTTGGCGATTCACCTGAGTGAATATATAGCCCAAAGCTCCCCCCATACCTGTTGTTCCAACAATTCCGAGAAGATAAAGATTTCCAATTCTTTCAGAATAACGAGACGACCAGTTCGTGTTGTGAAAAGAAAATGACGTTGTTGAAGCAACTGAAATGACCGAAAAAATTCCGATCACAAAAAAGACCATAAGAATCTTCTTCATAAATGTTGACAAGCCCCCTTTCGAAGTGGTAATATTTTAACGCTCTGGGAGGTCGTCTAACGGCAGGACAGCGGACTCTGGATTCGCCGATGGAGGTTCGAATCCTCCCCTCCCAGCCAGAAGCCGGGTTTAGCCTGGCTTTTTATCGTTATTATTATACACCTCTGTTTTATCATCATTTCTCAGTTTTACTCCATGAAATGATATCGATGTCACAAGAATAAACCCAATTAAAAGTGGTATGAAGTAGCTTAAAATTCTCCATTCAAAGGTGACTGTCCCCAGATATTCTCTCGGTACCATAGACGAAAAAAAGAGATAAAAACCTCCTTCAGCTACACCGGAAGATCCAGGTGTTGGCGAAAAATATATTATCATTGTAGCTAAAGACTGCACCGATATAACATTTAAAAGAGTTTTTAATGTGTTTTGAAAAAGACCTGTTGCAGCTACAGCAACATAAACAAGAAAGAAATTTGCAAGATTTGATAATACTCCCAGAAAGAAAGTCAAGATCAATAACAATGGATCTTTGGAAAGAATTTTAGTACTTTGAGCGTACTTTCCGATTTCAGTGTCTACTCTATCAAGAAGCATTTCCACTTTAGGCCTTAGCTTCTTACTAAACTTGAAAAGAGCGATAAACCACTTGAAAATGCCAAATATCTTATCGTAAACCCTTTTACTCAAGCTCAAAGTTATGAGAAAAAAGATCATCCCAGTTGAGAGGGCAAAACCAAGAAAGGCTAAAGAAGCAGCTGCTGGTACGCGCGTCATCAGGCGCATTGCTCTAAGTAACCCAAAGATCGCAATCGTCTCAAGTGCCCCTTGCTCTACAACAAATCTAAAAACCATTACAGATGTTGAGACGCCAAGCGAAATTCCATGCCTACTCATATACACCAGTTGCATAGGTTGCCCGCCAGAATACGAAGGAGTAAGCATTCCAAAGAATGCTCCTATGATGCTTGTCTTAAAAGATTTAAAAAAGCTGAAATGCTTGTCTGAGCCCTTGTTAACGAGAAGATAGATCACGCTCGAATCGGCTAACCATGAGACCAACAGACTGATAAGACCAATTACTCCCCACCAATCATGCGTAAAAAAGTTAAAAGTTTCCTTCCAATCTATACCTCCTCCAAAGGAGTTTAAGAGGTAAATGGCAACAGCCGACACAATCGCTATTAAAATAAGATAGATTCCGAACTTCTTCAATTCAAATCACCATGCTCGAGTACTTTTTGCAGTGCATCTAATTCATCAATTTTTTCATCTATTTTCAATTTCATCACCATGTTGAGAGTTTTTTGAATTTTTTGTCCTTTCAGTCCGTATTTCTCCTTCAGCATACGTCCTGTTACCTTTTCAAGACGCAGCTTTGCCAGTTTTCTCACATATTCAAGGATGTTCTTTTCCATCTTTTCATCGTATGCAAGAACAGGTAAAGCTTCATTTGGAAACTTGTAAAGTGTAAAATACAAATCTGAAGGTGCTGATGGATTTAAAATCATCATCCGCGTTTTTTCGTCATATACATTTTCAAACACATCGCGAAAACGCCTTGGAACGCCATAGCTTTTCATTATCTCATAAGCTATCTTTGAAGTGCAAGGCTTTAACAATAAAAGGAAAATTGAATAAAGAACGCTCAAATCTCTTTCCATCTTTTCAACCAAAGTGAAATATCTGTCGAAATTTACCCTTCGCGCACAAGGAAAAATCTTAAATATTCCATACTTTTGAAACAATTCAAAAGAAGCTGAACGCTTATCTTCTTTTAATGCTCTCTCAAGTTCTGCTCTGATTCTCGCGCTACTAACCGATTTAAGATATCCACGTTTTACAGCATCAACAAGCAACTTTTCTGTCTTCTCTCCGAGTGAATAACCGAACCTTGCAGTATATCTGAGGGCTCTCAAAATTCTGGTAGGATCTTCAACAAAACTCATACCATGTAAAACACGGATCTTACCAGCTTGCAGGTCACGCCTTCCACCAAAGAAATCTATTAATGTACCAAAACTTCCGGGATTCAAACTAACTGCCATTGCGTTGATTGTAAAATCCCGTCGGTACAGATCTTTCCGAAGGTTGGAAACTTCCACTTTAGGTAAAGCCCCAGGCATTTCGTAGTATTCTGTGCGAGCGGTCGCAATATCTATTGAGATTCCATCGAAGAAAAGCGTGGCAGTTCTGAACTCTGGATGAACATGACATTTTACATTCTTAAGAGAAGCAAATTCTTGGGCAAAATTTATGCCATCTCCTTCCAAAACTGTATCAACATCCAAACTGTGTTTTCCAAGCAGGAGGTCCCTCACAAATCCCCCCACTACATATATCTTTTCTTTCCTTGAATTGGCAAATTTCCCCATCTCTTTTAATAAGTAGAGAACATCCCGACGCACAATTTCACTGAGAAGCCTCGACACATCTACGGTGAGTTCTGTGCTTCCCATCGCGGTGGATATGGCCCTCATCAGATCGCGGCGAGTGATTATTCCAATAGGCTTCATATCACTGTCAACTATGATCACACGTCCAACATCATGAAGCGTCATGAGCTCGCCTATTCTGTTAATGGATTCGTCCGGTCGAGCAATGATGGGAGGAATGCTCATTACCATCTGCAAGTCATCCACATTGGACTTTAATGCCCTCTCTACATCCTTTTTTGTGATGACACCGATCACTCGATCGTTTGAATCAACGACCGGAAATCCGGTAAGTCCTGTACGACTCACAATATCAAGCACCTTCCGCAATCCCATATCGAGCCTTACTATCCGTACTGATTTCGTCATTATATCAGTGGCTTTCACATGCCATTCAAATGGAACTCGAAGCTGCGCAGGTATTTCATTCAATTTTGCTCCATGCTCAAAACAGAAAGCCAGTGCCTTTACATCTCCAGGAGTCGTCAATTTGTCAGTAAGGCCAGATGTTTTTGAATATATGGCAAATGCAAAGAGTCTCGCATCATCAGTGGATAAGCTTCTATTGGAATCCCTCATTTTGAGTACAAATTCAGCTGTGCATGAAAGGCATTCAACATTTTTACATTCGATGGATTGAGATTCACTATTTTCAAACTCAACTTCACGTATTTGGGGGAATTCACTTAAAATAGCTGCCTTTTCCCCCATCAAAATAACTCTGCTATTTGGATGAAGACGTTTAAACGCGATCGCCGCTCCCAAACCATCGATAGTTGCAGGAAAGAAGCGTTTCAAATCGATACGCCACCTAACAATTCTATGAATTTATCCACATCTTCATCGGCAATGTAAAGATTAGAGTTCACTCGTCTCATGTCTGATGCCCCAAATTTTCCAACCGCTCTATATCTTTTAGAAAATTCAAAAGACACCTTTTCTTCTATCTTTTTATCATAAAAAGCATAAGCACCAATCACATCAACTTCCGATGCGCTGGTTAGATAATCTATATGCCAATGAAGCTTTTTTGATTTCTTCACATGACGCTTAATTCTACCAGAAATTGAATTCATCGCTGAGCCGACATAAACATAAATTCCTGGCTCAAATCTCATTTTTCCAAGAGAACCAATGACTATCTCTATTGATTTTTTTACTTTTATCTTCACGATGTACGTCCCACAATCTGGCATGTCAATACCTCAAGAAAACATATGCAATTGATACAATTATCCCCAATGCCAAAACCATAATGCCATATTTCAAAAATTTCATGAAACTTATTTCCTTGTTATAAGAATGTTTCAACAATGCAAGCGCGACAACATTTGCGGAAGCTCCAATAGCTGAGCCATTGCCACCAAGACACGCTCCGAGGCTGAGTGACCACCACAATGAATTAATATCGGCATAAACTTTTGGATTGATAGCATGCATAGACCTTATAACAGGTATGAGAGTTGCCGTCAAAGGAACATTGTCAATTATAGAGGATAACATGGCGGACAGCGATATTATCACGGCTTCTGTTAATTTGTAAGAACCATGTGCAAGAACTATCAAAAAATTTGCCAAAAGCTTTAAAACACCTGTATCTCCAAGTGCACCTACCATAACAAATAGTCCAAGAAAGAACATAAGTGTTGACCAATCGACTTTTTTGAGTATGTAATCAACTCTATTTTTTCCTAAAAACAGAATAGATGTAAATCCTGCAGCCATGGCTATCGCCGAATTTTCAATGTGAGTTACACTTTGAAGCAGAAACATTACCATAGTTATAATGAGAAAAACGGTGGATAACGTGAAATCTCGCTTGCTTTTTATGGAAGATCTTGGATCTAAACTGTTTATCACTTTTTTGTCTAAACGCTTTCTAAATTCCCTTCTGAATAAAAAAAGGATGAACATATCAGATAAAAGAAGCACCACAAGCGCAGCTGGCCCTGTATTCCAAAGAAACTGTATAAAATCAAGTTTGGCTTCAGATCCTATCATTATATTTGGTGGGTCACCTATCAGCGTCATAGTACCACCAATATTTGATGCGAAAATCTCACCTATGACAAATGGAATCGGATCCAAGTCCAGTGGTTCTGTTATGGCAAAAGTCAGGGGCATCGCTACAAGTATGGTGGTCACGTTATCAAGGAAACCAGACATAATGGCTACAAACAAAGAAAGAGAGAGAAAAAGTTTTTTTGGAGAAGCTCCAGCTGATTGGGCGAATTTCACTCCTATGTATTGAAAAAGTCCGCTCTCTTCTATGACACTAACAAAGGTCATCATTCCCATGAGCAAGAATATGGTGTTGAAATCCACATATGTCGCCCAAACCTTTTCTTTTTCAAGAAAAAGACCAAAAAAAATCATTGTTGTGGCCCCCAAAATGGCCACCACAGTTTTGTTTACTTTTTCAGTGGCTATGAAAAGATATGCTATTGAGAAAACTATTACTGACATCACTCCAGCTAAATTCAAAGAATCGCCTCAATTTTATCACCATTTCTCAGCTCTTCTCTCAAGTCTGAAAGCGATCCGTTGAGCAAAACTTTGAATCCATCTGGAGTGAATTTCAAAAATTTGAAGACATCCAAGATCCTGAGTTTTCCGAACAACGCTTCTATATCATCACCACAATTGATCAAAGTATTAAGTTGAGCTTCTTCTCCGTTAATTTTTATCTGAGCAGGAAGTGGAATTCTCATTTCTTTTGAATTGACATTTATTGAAAGAGTACCAATACCTATGCGGTTGAAGAATTCCCCAATTGTAAGATTCTTGGATTTAAGTCTTAGTACTTGTTCGGGTTCCACGGTTTTAATTGGCTCTCCATTTTCTCCCACTATTGTAAAGTTGGAAAGGGAATAAATGTTACCGTTTACCTTAACTTGGCAGCGTAAATTAAGCATCTTTATCACATCTTCCACATCCACACGTTCTCTAAATTCTACAGAATCTCCGTCAGATATTATTTCATCAGCAGAGACATCTTTTGAGTTTATCTTTACCCTTGGAAAAACTTCAACGGGCTCTCCGTCAATAAAAACTTTCACGGGTTTCACAACGTCTTTAACCCTTATTACTGCTGGTTTCCCATCGGATGGCGATACTTCTATTATGTCACCATCGTTCACATGAGTTCGAAGTGTGGCGTGCTTACCATTGATACTTACATGAGGCTCCGGCATATTGCCAGGTACTACCACCACTTCTCCATTCAATTCATACGTTATGCCAGCAGAAGGACTTCCAAGAATTTCTTTTACATTGAATCCACCTTGCATTAGAGCCTGTAAGACATCTTCACGACCTGTAAGATTCATGAGCTGAACGGTACGCGAATTTACAGTTACCTGTTTGAAAATCTTCGATATGTTAAACCTTGCAGAATGAGCAATTCCAACCGGCGTAACAAATTCGCTTCCTTTCATTTTTCCAGTAATATCCTGCGCATACACTATGTTTTCAACACCTCGAAGTGCCACCCTGTTTATAGGTAAAGAAAGTTTTTCTGCGACAAGTTTTGTAAATCCAGGCACTTTTGCGCCTCCACCAACTATCACAACCGCCGCTGGAACTTTGCCGTTCAAATCAAGAATGATCTTAGCTATCTCATCAGTTATGGAATCACTAACTGGATTGACAATGTTAAGTAGCTCTTCACGTGTGGTATTTACTGGAATCCCAAGAATATTTTCCACCTTTGGAAGTTCTCCATCTCCAATTGCACGCTTGAGGCGTTCACCATCTTGAAAGCTCAAAAGATGTGCATCACAGATCTTTTCGGTTATCTCATCTCCAGCCATAGGTATCATACCGTATGCAACTATCGTTCCATCTCTGCTGATTGCTATATCAGATGTTCCAGCTCCAACATCAATAAGAGCTATATTTAACCTTCTCAAATCTTGTGGTACCACAAGATTCATAGCTGCCATCGGTTCAAGAGTGAGATACTCGAGCGATAAGCCGGTTTCTTTCATAACTGAGAAAAGCGCTTCTACCATACGTTGTGGAAGAAAGGCAGCTATTACGCTAACAGTGGCTTTTTCTCCAAATTGCCCTATCAAATTCCTAACTTTTTCATTATCAACCGCGTACTCCAAAATCGAATATCCAACACAGTAGTCACGAGATTGGCCATTTTTCTCAACCGCATCTGAAAGAGCGCGAAATTCAAGTGCTCTCACAAAATCTCCATCTATTTTTGATGCAGGAATCCTTTCCACAGCCTCTCCCACAACTGTTTTCAAAAAACGACCTGCAACAGCTGTTGAAACCTTTTCTATCTTAGTTTTCAATCTTTCTTCAAGCACATTTTTAACACGCATTACTGCACGTGCAACTTTAGGTACATCATTTATTTGCCCGTCAAGCATTGCCCTTTCCTCATGCTCAACGATCTCAAAATCTAAAACTCGAATTCCACTCTCTATCTCTTCAGCTATCACACCAATTACTGTTCTCGTCCCAATGTCAAGAGCAAATATCATTTTTCCACTCCTATCACAGTAACACCCGTTCCTCCCTCACCTTTTCTACCTATCCGAAAGGGAACTCGTTTTGAACGCAAAAACGCCCAAATACCATTGGCCAATCTTCCGGTTCCTTTCCCGTGTATCACGTATCCTATCGAATTAGATTGTAGCACACGATCCACAAACTCTTCAACGTTTGGAAGTGCATCTTCCACAGTCATTCCACGCACGTCTATTCGCCCTGAGTTTTTTTCTGACATCACATAGTCAATTTGTTTAGCTGTTTTCTGAATTAAGCTCAGAGATCCTGACTCTTCGATGAGTTTTACCCTTTCTGGTACAATCTTTATCTGAACATTTCCCACTTCCACAATGATCTTGTCCTTTTCCTCGCCGATAACGATACCTTGTGCATCAGTTCCTGCAATTTTTACATGAGATCCCATACCTATCTTTTTGACTGAGTGGCTTCTTGAAATTGCGAAGTCATTTATTCTCTCTTTTAAAGCAGCAATCTTTTTATCTTGTCTTTTCAATTCACTCAGATCGCTCGAAGAACGCACTGTGTGAATGGCTTTTTCCAACTCTTTTTTAACTTCTGTTAAGTTGGTGGAAAGTTCTTTTACCTCATTTGAGAGATCTTCTAACCTATTCTCTTTCAACTTTTCAAACTTCTTCCAAAAATCACGTTCCTTTTTCAAAAGTTCTTCTTCTTTCTTTTTAAGTTCTTCAGACTTTTCTTCATACTCATGAATTTTTGTTTGCAACTCTTCAACCAGCAAATCTGTTTTCGAAAGGGAAACCGTACGGTTTTTTGCAAATTCTCTGATCAGATCAGCAGAAACTTCGAGCTTCTTGACCATTTCAAACGCGTGGCTTCTTCCAGGCATATCCATGTGTATTCGATATGTGGGTGTCATGGTGCCGATGTCAAAACCGACTGATGCGTTTCTAATCCCCTTATTTGTAAAAGCCAAGGTTTTCAGCCCAGGAAGATGAGTTGTAACAACCGCACGAACGCCACGTTCCATTAGAAGCTCTATCATTGATTTGGCAAAAGCTGTGCCTTCGGCAGGTTCAGTCCCATCTCCTATTTCGTCAATAAGTACAAGAGTTCTTTCATTAGCCGATTTGTAAATCCGATCTTCGCGCATAACTCTTGCAGAAAAGGTACTCAATTCGTCTCTAACTGATTGATTGTCTCCTATGTCTGAAAAAAGGGAATCGAAAACAGAAATCTCTGTGCCACTCATTGCGGGAATGGGAATCCCCATGGTAGTCATCAAAACAAACAAGCCTATGATTTTCAAAGTAGCTGTTTTTCCACCTGTGTTAGGTCCACTCAGTATTATCACATGATCCTCAGAACCAAGTTCAAAATTTATTGGCACAACTTTTTCCACAGCGATTAATGGATTGCGTCCAGATATTATACGCAAAGCGCCGTCTTTTCTAATGTTAGGAAAAATGCATCCATTTTGTATCGCATATCGTGCACGTGCACACAATGCATCAAATTCTCCAAGAGCGCGCATTAAATCTGATATCTTCTGAGAATTGTCGTATATCATCTTCGTGAGCGCCGCTAATATTCGTGATATTTCCACAGCTTCTTTTGAACGATAAATTGCAAGTGCGTCGTTTAACTGAATCAACTCTTCCGGTTCAACATAATAAGTAACCCCGCTGGAAGATTGACCATGAACGATCCCTCTTACCATCGTGTGCTTGGCGGCATTAACAGGAAGCACGTACCTATCGTGACGTTGAACTACAAGCGCATCAGTGATGTAGCCTTTATTCACCCCATCAAAAAGGAGTTTTCTAACCTTTTCATTAATGTTTCTATCAATCGCTTTTAACTCCCTTTTTATTCTAAAAAGCGTGGGCGTTGCATTGTCCCTTATCGTTCCATCCAAATTAAACGTGCGTTCACATTTCTCGATAAAACCCTTAGGAGGGTTCAACATCTTCGAAAGTTTCCCTAAAGTTTGGGTATCTTCAAGAATCCCTGACAGTTTCTTAGATATTTTGAAAAGATTGGAGAAATCGAAAATCTGCTTAGATTCAAGAATCTTCCCTTCCAACACAGATTTAAGGACTTTTGTAAGGTTTTCAACGCGGTAGAAAATGGATGAAATATCTTGTATCTTAGGTATTACTTCATTAACTTGATCGTATATCCTGAAAGGATCATCAAAAAATTTGGGTGAATCGAAGTAGGCCCTCCCATAGTCCGAGAAGGCCTTCGATTTCAAAATCTCAAGTACAGATTCAAATTCCAACTCTTTTAAGGTCTCGTTGTCTACCCGCACTCAAATCCCTCCTGAAAAGTTGTACGTTAAAGACACGTAGAAAGGATTTATAACATCACCAAATTGAAGGGATCCTTTGAAAACGTAAGCAATGTCAAGATCAAGTCCATGATAATAAATTCTTGTTCCCACACTAACTTCCTTCGACAACTCTTTATAAAAGGTCATTCTATAACCACCCAACAAACTGAAGAAAGACGTCACTGGAATCTCCGCTCCCAATCCTAACTCACCAGAAACAAAATTAACATAAGAATTCAAAGTGTACCTCTGACCAATGTATGAAGCTCCAAAGATCAATTCGGGAGTATACGATTGCGAGGTGGATGGAGTGGATGCCCATGTGATTGAAGCAAAGGCATTTTTCACCACTACTGCGAAATTAAAATTCTCATATTTGATTATCGAGCCAAAATCCATAGAAAAACCATTTTTTATATTACTCCCTATCCATGCATTTAAACCAAGTCCGAAAGTATTTTCTCCAATTTTGTAAGCAACAGCTCCATTCAATTTGTACTGATCGTAATTAAGCTCGTCAACAGGATAAGTGTATTGAATAGCACCACCTACGTAAATGTTTTTCAATCTAAAAGAACCACTCAAAAATTCATTTCGTACCACACCAAAAAAGTGTTCTATATGTGAAAAAAATACTGCATCTCTCCCAGTTGCCATGCCAGCTGGATTGTAGCTAATCGACTGTGGACCAGTATAGAGTGCATATATTGCTCCTCCCATTGCTCGAGAATAAGCCGAAGGATCATTTATTTCATTTACAACGTTGGCAAAGACAGAGATACTTAGCAAAGATACCAAAAATACCACTAACACCTTTTTCACGAAATACCACTCCCCCTCTACCTAACGATCGCAAATGAGGTTGATACAGTTTCTGTTATCAAACCTGGTGAAGGTCCAATGGCCACAACTGCCACATACAATCCATTTGAAATTGTCGTCGGATTCAAAACGTATAATAAATTTCCAAGAGACCTAAGAGCTTTTCCACGTTGAATCGCCACTACTCTGCCACGCATATCGTAAATTAGCAACCTATAATAGCAGTCTTTATCCACAGTAAGGATGAATTGAACATTTCCAGGTCCAACAAGTTTCTTCGGAACTGCCGTAAAGGAGACGATCCTCGGCTTAGAAGATTTGTCAATATTCGCAGTAAGTCCCAAAGCATATGTTCCTGTTTCCCCACCAAATGTAGCTATGTCATTTTCAATGCTTGGTTTCGTTGACATGAGACTCCACGAATTTTCACCTGTTAATTTGTAAACTCTCACATTACCGAACAACCCATTTACGGCGTTTGTGTCAAAATAGAGATGATAAGTTATCGTCGCCAAAGGATTGGACTTTGAAACCAAGCTCACACTGTTGGACACTTGATTGAAATTCGAAAATCCGGCATACAAATTATTTGAAAATAAGGTGCTCGAAAATACAGAAACAATTGTGGAAGATGCAAAAGTACCGCTTGGAATAGATATCCATCCACCGTTAAAGTTTATTAATTTGGCACTTGATACTTGGTATCTTTCAAATGACTTGGATAGTACATAATCTGTTCCATCAAATGTTGAAAGAATCGTCACACGTCCAGGTACATCAGAATAAGTATAAGATGCTATCCACGTAGTTTTGGCCTTCTTAACATAAAGTTTTTCCTTGAGAGTTCCATCGATCGCGTAAACCGTTGGTGTGGAAGAAGATTTTAAAAATATTCCAACATCGGACGTACCGTTTGTCAAACGCAGATCCATAGAATTTGACGACTTAGCAACCTTTACTTTCAAATCGGGGTAATACGTGATGGAATTATTAGAACCTTTATACGTGTAACTTAGTCTTATTTGGGAAAGCACATAAGTCCCTGGAGAAGTCACCCTTATTGAAGCAGAAAAGCATTCTTGCCCAGGTGTGAAATTAAAAATTTTTGAACCACTTGGAGTATTCCAAATTACATACACGTAATTCAAAGTGACATTATGCTTCCATATCGAAAAATTGAAACCCACATCGCTATCAACAAACGCATGGTTGCTCGAAAGCCGAACAGGTGTCATTACTAACCCATCTGGCCCCATGATAACACGTGCTAGCAGGTATCTCGAATAGTTTACTCTCGGATCATTAGTATTCATAAAAGCGTCTAAAACGTAAATCTCCCCCGGCAAAAAGAACCCTGTTTGAGTTATATAGAAATTGGTTGATTCTCCCGGCTGAATACTTCCACTACTGGGAGAAATCGAAAGCCCAGACGGAGACGAAATTGTGGTAAACGTTAAGGTTTTCGAGCCTATATCAAGCGCATTAACTATCCATGTTTTTGTCGCATTGGTGATAAATGGCACGTAAACTATCGTTGATTTCACGCTGGCAGCAGGTATATCTGTTGTAAAAGTTGCCACATTTGAAAGAAGCGTAGCACTTGTGGATTTTAAAGTGACCTGAACTTGTGCTTTAAAATTACAAGAATTATAGGAGGTGTATACCCACTTGTAGATATCACCATATATCTGTGGAATGTAAAAAGTTTCAGTCGATTTGGTACAAGAATTGTAGAGCATTAGGTATGCGCTTTTTACATCAGATGTTGGCGAGAGTGTTATAGACAAAGTAAATGAATCCCCTTTGAGAGCATAGATGGGACTCGCGGTTAGAGTTCCTATTTGTATTGCAAACGAAAGCACCGCTATACATAAGAACAAAAGAAAAAACGCGAAAGATTTCACCGAGCTTTCCCCCTTTCTCAACCTTACTCTTATTATTGATCAAATTCGAGAAAAAAGGAAATTTTGCTCACAAACTAATTTGCGTGACATTCACTAACTCACCAGACAAAATTATTTTACTTACGGATGCGTTGTCTACAAGGTATTTCCACATAGAATCAAGTGGAAGTTTGTTCACATACAAAAGAAAAAGAGCTATGGCTAAACCGTGCGAAACGACTATTAACGTTTTGCATCGCTTTAGCGTGTTGAAAATCGTGGCAACTACTCTTTCTTGAACTTTTTCTACCCTTTCTGCTCCTTCAAGTCTTAGCTGAGATGGCTTTTTGAACCATATATTACTCAAAGGTGTATTTTCTATTTCTTCAAATCTCTTTCCTTCCCATATTCCAAGGGACATTTCACGAAGCCTTTTATCAAACTTAAGGGGTATACTACAAACTTCTGCGATTATTTTGGCTGTCTGAGCGGCTCGGCTGAGATCACTCGACAAGATCAAATCAGCACGAACATTTTTCAGTTCCTCCGCCACCTTTTGTGCCTGAAACAATCCTGTTTCATTCAGTGAAGTATCAGTTTGCCCTTGAATTATGTGGTTTAAATTTGCATCTGTCTGACCATGCCTTACAAGATAAACAGTTTTTAAATCTATTAAGAAACACCTCCATAAATTCAATCAAAAAAACGAATATTCTTCAATTATGATAACATACTTGATGCCTCTTTTGGCATTTTTTTAACTATAGAGTTGTTTTTTTACGTGAAAAAATGTATATTTTGATATCTCAATTACAAGGTGATAAGATAATGATTTCAAAAGACTTGAAATTGTATTCATACTTTGCGTTCTTTGCCTTTGGATTTTTTGTAATGATCTTATCAAGCGCTTTCCCAAAAGTTTTGACTGATCTCTCAATCGATTACCTACATGGTGGATATCTTCTGATCATTGGGACGGCGGGATATGTCGTTGGCTCACTATTATGTGCGATCTTTGCCCATGTAACGGGTCTTAAGCGTATAGCAATGGCAGGAGCTTTCTTTATGATAATTGGTGCTATTATGTTTGTATTTAGCAATAATTTTTCTGAGATAGCAATTGCAGATATGATTGCAAATACTGGCGCCGGTTTTATAGAAGTTGGTGTCGGATCACTTGTGAGTGCTGCCGCAAAAGAAAAGGCTTCAAGTCTCCTCAACCGTGTCAATTCTCTCTTCGCTCTCGGAGCTCTTATCAGTCCCTTTTTTGTTTCAGCATTCATAAAAATTGGATTCGGCTGGCGCACCGTGTATCTTTTTGAAGCTCTTTTCGCTTTGATCGCGTTTGTGTTTTCATTTCATCTCGAAGAGCCAGAAATGGTTGAAGAGGAAAAGCTTAACTTGAAATTGATTTTCTCTCCTTCCCTTCTTATAATCGATATCTTGATCATGATTTACGTTGGATATGAAGTTGGGTATTCTTCGTGGATCAGCACACTTTTAGTTCGTGGCCGCGGAATAAGCATCACAGTGGCGGCTATCAGTTCATCGACATTCTGGATGGGAATGTTTATCGGAAGGTACGCCGCGAGCTTCTTGAAAATCAAAGAAGAGATATGGCTTTTTATCATCGTTGTCTCTTCGCTCATTTCAGCTACGATCTCTATGCTCGCTTCAAACATTTATCTTGCGATATTTCTTATATTCATGAGTGGTTTATCTTTTGCGAGTACTTATCCGACAGTGCAAGCCATGCTGGCAAAACGTGCAGGAGGAAGAATTGGAAATCTTATGGGAATTTTCGTGTTATTTGTTGGTATGGGAGCATCAATATCTCAATGGCTTATTGGACAAGTCGCAAACACAGGTGGCATTTTTTGGGGGTTCGCCATGATACCATTACTTATTACTCTTGAAATGATGATGACTATTCCGATGTTAAAGAAAGGAGCATGATAATAAATGAGTACAGAAGGCATAGAAAATTTTAAAAAGCAGAGAAATTACCTAAACGACATAGTTATGAAGTATGCACAAACAAATATGAAAAGATTTTACGCTCTCGACTCCAAAGTTTATTTCGATGGTGCGCTTTCAAGGAAAACAAAAGAAATGATGGGGCTCGTTGCATCCTTAGCGCTAAGATGTGATGATTGTGTAGAATATCATATAATAAGATGTCACGAGGAAAATGTAACTGATTCTGAAATTGAAGAAGCCCTATCAATAGCACTCATCGTGGGAGGATCTATAACCATTCCACATCTCAGGAGAGCCTTTAAAATATGGGATGAATTGAAAGAGAAAAAAATGCAGGGTGATGTCCAAGATGGGTAAGAATTCAAAATTCGACTTACTTTTAGATCACGTTATTGGAATTATCAACAATTCCCAAAATAAATATAAAAAATTAAAGTCCGTATGTGAATTTCTCAAAAATAATGTTGATCATTACGATTGGGTTGGTTTCTATTTCGTCAGCGATACCAAAAAAGGTGAGCTTGTTCTCGGACCATTTGCTGGTGAATCAACAGAACACGTAAAAATAAAATTTGGAGATGGAATATGTGGACAAGCTGCAGAAATGAAAGATACCTTTGTGGTGCAAGATGTCTCCAAAGAGGCAAATTACTTATCTTGCAGTCCAAAAGTGAAGTCTGAAATAGTGGTACCAATTTTCAAAAACGGAGAGATTATCGGCGAACTTGACATAGATTCCCACCAAATTGGACCATTTACCGAAAAGGACAAAGTGTTTCTTGAAAAAATTTGTGAACTTGTGGCAGAAATGTAGAACACACCCCGCCTTTCAGGCACCCCTCTTGATAGGGGGGAATAGTTTTTTCAAAAAGGAAGGTGGCGGCGAAGCCGACGGAAGGTGTTACAAACCATAACAAAGAGATGATGAGATTGAAAGTTGCCATTGTTGATGCAGGAACAAATTCATTTTTACTGCTTATTGCCGAAAAATCAGATGATCATTTTAAATATCTTCTGGATACTTCAACTGTCGTAGGACTTGGACGTCTCAAAAGCAATTTGATTGACGATAAGATCTTAAAGCATGCCCAAGAAGTGATAAACACATATCACAAGCTATGTGACAAATATGAAGTCGAAAAGCGTGTAATAGTTGGAACGGAGTTTTTCAGAAAGATAGATCCTATGTATTTCGAGCATTTCTCAAAGGACTTTGACGAGTCGATGATACTTTCCGGTTCGGAAGAAGCAAAGTTATCGTATTTGTCTGTGATCGAAGATGAGAATTTTTCATTTCTACCAAACCCAGTTGTGATGGATATTGGCGGAGGAAGTGTTGAATTCGCTTATAAAAGCGAAAAGTTTACAACACGGAGCTTCCCAATTGGTGCAATGGTTCTGACAAGCCGATTTGTGAAATCTTATCCGATAAAAAATCAGTTAAATGAAGGGATCAACTTGCTAAACGAAACTTTCGAAGGAATTACAAGCGGAGATCTCGTTACAATTGGAGGCACAGGTACCACCATTGTAGATCTTATCGACGAAAAAGATTTCGATCCCGTTCGCGTGCATGGCAGATTTCTGAAAATTGAAGAAGTTGAAAATCTGTACGATAAATTGTGTTCAATGAGTCTGTATGATCTTTCAAAAGCTCGTGGCATGGAAAAAGGACGTGAAAGAATAATAGCAGCAGGAGCGCTGATCCTTATGCAGGCCGTGAAAAAGATAAACATGAGTGGATGTTTTGTTTCGATTCGTGGTCATCGTTACACGATAGCCAAGGATATTTTGGAGCAAAAACCATGATAATCATCAAACTCAAAGCTCGAGCGCGTGAAAAGATCAAGCGTGGACATTTGTGGATATTTTCAGATGAGATAGTGGAAGTAGATGGAGACGAAAATATCGGAATAGCCAATCTTTTCTTTGAAGATGAATTTGTCGGGCGTGGATTGTACAACTCGAATGCAAAAAATTCAACAAAATTTCTCACAAAATCGTACGAGAAAATAAATAAGAACTTCTTTGTCAAAAGATTTAAAAGAGCCCTTTCTCGCCGAACATCACTTCCACCATTCAGACGCGAGGTAAACGCTGAAGGCGATTTTTTACCAGGCCTCATCGTAGACAGATTTGGAAGCGTTCTTGTCGTCCAAATACGATCGCTTGCGCTTGAAAAAATGAAAGATAAGATCATCGATGCACTTATCGAAACCTACTCTCCAAAATCGATTTATGAACGCAGTGACTTTGAATCCATTCCAGAGAATGGCCTTTCGAGAGAAAAGAAACTCTTGTATGGTCCCATGCCTGAACCGCAAATTGTGGAAGAGAACGGCCTAAAATTCATGGTAGACGTAGTGAATGGCCAAAAAACAGGCTTTTTTTACGATCAACGTGATTCAAGAACATTCGTCAAAAAAATCTCTACTCAGGGAAAAGGCTTAGATCTTTTCACTTACACGGGAGCTTTTGCACTCTTAATGGCCTCAAAGGGTATGAAAGTAGATGGAGTTGATATATCTAAAGCCGATCTCCAAGTTGCAAGAAAAAACGCCTATCTTAATAGGATAGATGTCAATTTTTTGGAGGGAGATGCCTTCGATCTTGAAACCCTGGGAAAATACGATTTTATCATCGCAGATCCCCCATCTCTCATTAAAAGGCGTGAAGAAAAACCAAAAGCTTTCAATTTGCTTAACACCTTGATGGATCAAATATTCGATCATCTCAACGCCAACGGTATTGTCGGAATATGTTCCTGCGCTTACAACATAGATAGGGAAATGCTTTTGAAGATTGTGGGGAGAAGCGCAAGAAACAAAAATCGGATTGTCAGACCCATTAAATGGACTGGTTTGCCAATCGATCATCCACATTTACTCTCCATGCCAGAGACAAATTACCTTAAATGCCTATGGTTTGAAGCACTGAGTGACGTGATATAATTGTTGTGAGAGGTGATTTCATGTTCAAAGTGAGACTTTATGGTGATCCGGTTTTGAGAAAAGTTGCTCAGCCGATAAAGCCAACATCCCTGACTCCCGAGTTTGTGAATGAGATGAGTGAAACCATGTATGTCGAAGATGGAGTTGGATTAGCGGCACCACAAATTGGTATTTCCGAAAGATTTTTTATATATGATGTTGGAGAAAAGTTGAACGTTGTGATAAACCCTGAAATCATTGAAAAGTCTAAAGAAGAAGAAATAGGAGAAGAGGGGTGCTTGAGTTTTCCAGAGATATTTGATAAGGTTTCGCGTTCCATTTCCATAAAGGTTAAATATTTTGATCAACACGGTGAGGAGTATGTTAAAAAGTTAGAAGGATACGAAGCTCGAGTTTTTCAACATGAATTCGATCATTTGAATGGAAAATTGTTTATCGATTATCTTACTGTGGTAAGAAGACGGATGATAAAAGCGAAACTCGATGAGATAAAGCGAAAGAGTGCTGAAATTCTCAAAGAGATAAAATCCACCGCTCGGAACTGAAATGAGCGGTTTTCTTTAGAGGTTTAAAATGAAAGTGTTGTTTTTAGGTTCAGCATCGTTCTCCATCAAAACACTTGAGATAATATCAAAATATCACGACGTGCCGCTTGTGATAACTCAACCTCCAAGACCTGCTGGCAGAAAACGAAAGTCAAGACCGACTCCTGTAGCAGATCTTGCTGTATCTAAGCGACTGAACCTCTTAGAAGCGGAAAATGTGAACTCACCTGAAGTGATAAACAGGATAAAAGAGATAAAACCCGATGTGGCAATCGTGGTGGCATTTGGGCAATTTTTGAAAGATTCACTGCTTTCGACAATAGAACTCGGATTTTTTAACGTTCACGCTTCCATACTTCCCAAATACCGCGGGGCGGCACCAATACAGCATGCACTCCTTAACGGGGAAAAAGAAACGGGAGTAACATTGTTTAAAATAGATAAGGGCATGGATAGCGGAAAAGTGGCAATTATCAAAAAAACAAAAATCGATCCTCTGGACAATTTCGACACGCTTTCAGAAAAGCTTTCAGAGATGGGAGCACAAGTGGTGAAAGATTTTCTCGAAAATCCCAATCTACCTTTGAAATCACAAGAAGGAAAGCCTTCTCGAGCTCCGAAAATATCGATTGAAAATACGTTCATAGACTGGAACAAGACAGCAGAAGAAGTGGGAAACAAAATACGGGCTTTTGATTCCACACCGGGTGCCAGAACACGATTCAAAGGCGTACTCGTAAAACTGTTTGGATTTAAGGGGATCTCAAAGTCAAATAGTGGAAAACCCGGGAAAATTTTGAACATTCATTCTCATGCTCTGATAGCTTGTGGAAAAGGTGCCATCATGGTTGAAAAAATTCAATTTCCATCTAAGAAGGTGATCACCTTTGGTGAGGCTAAAAACGGTCGTAAGATCGATCATGGGAGTGTTTTGGGCACTTGAACTTTCTACGATCGTTTTCGGACTAAATATTCAAATCAATCATGCCATCGAACTCTTGTATGGTTTTGGCCCTCAAAAAGTCCTCGCGTGGATAAATTCTCCAGAAGGTTTATGGTTCTCTCAAAATCTTTCTGTGCATCTTGAAGGAAAAGTGGCAAAAGGTTTTTATCTCTCTGGTGATATTGGGGGAAATTCTATTAGCAATCTGGTACTTCATTACACGCCGGAGGATCTCAGCTTCGGAACTGTAAGAACCGTGAGTTATGGCACAAATGAATTTTCAATCGTTGGATTCTCTTCTCCTATCTTCTCTTTTGGACAACTTCGTGGCTCTATCAAACGTACAATTTTTAAAATCGAAGATCCAAGCATGCCAATTATCCTTGGCCCGATAGCATATCAGAGCGTTCAGATTTATCTAAATGGAATCCCAATTCCCCTGAGTGAATGTACAATCAATTACAACAAAGGAGAAATATTCGTACCAAATCTCGTTCGCGGAGATGTCGTAACTGTAGAGTATCAGAGCGTAACAACTCCTTCTTCTTCGTACGTGACCACATTAAGAGATAAAGAAAAAACTAAAGATTATATTCTCGAAACCTCCATCTTCGCTATATTCGATTTAATGCCAGAAAAACGAACTCCGCAGGAGTTCCCGGCACCTACAAATCAATTTTTCGCCTTTGCCAAACTTTTGAACATCATGCCTTCCTTTTCTCTTTCAACTTACATTAACATGGACAACTTCCCATCCTTCAAAATAGAAGCTACATCCAGGTTTTCGATCGATGGAACGAAATTCGTTGCAAATGCCGGATATAACACCAAAGGATTCAGAAAACCGCTAGGAGTAGCAATGAACGAAGGCGGAAGCCTTTCTATTTCTGCGCAAAATTCGTATGGAGATGTAAAAATAGAGTCAAACGGAGAAGCTTTACAAGTATCTGTTGATGCCTCAAAAACAAAGGCAACATTTTACATTGGAAAAAATCCAAATATCGCTTTAAAGTTCTCATCAAATACATTTCGTTTTGGCCTAAGTGCAGGAAGTTCAGAAGTAGAAAGCACTGAAAAAATTTCAAGTGGCGACATTTCTTTGAGTTTCGATCAGCATTTTGGAAAAAAATTTGAGATGAAATCAAAATTGAGCGTTTCCACACCAATAACGCTTGAAGCGAGCTTTAATTCCAAAGAAATTGGCTTAAAAATCTCAAAATCTTTCGGTTTACTTCAAACAACCCTCAATTGGCAAAAAGATAATTCCGGAAAAGAAGAAATGAATCTGAACATAGGAAACCAATGGTTGTGGAGTGAAATCCCCATCTCGGTCGACTTCAGTCTTTACACATCACCTTCCACGTTGACCACAACTTTGAACGCCAATGCTGACACAAACTTTGGAAAGATTTCCCTTTCAATTGGAAATTCCCCGTTTGTGAATCTCACCCTTGCAAAGGATTTTGGAGAAACAAAATACTCACTGGAAACAAAATTCGACGAAAAAGGAGTGGCTTTTAACACATCGGTAACCGGAAAGTTATGGGGTCTAAATGTGAGCGGAGGATTCACAGTTGCCATGGTAGATGGTCAAATTGGAGGAAAAATCAGTCTAAAAGTTGGAGAGTAACACACCCCGGCCTTCGGCCACCCCTCTTAATAGAGGGGACTTAATCCCTCCTGAAAAGGAGTGGGATTGTGCTGTGCGCAATGTTTTCCTGCTTCTACGACCAAGGCGGTAGCCGAGAAGAGAAACCATCGGAAATGGTGGATGGGGGTAGTCCTTCCTAAAAAGGAAGGGGGACCGCGCAGCGGTGGAAGGTGTTAGAATATCATCATGAAAAAAACTATTTCATACAATTCAAAACTCAAAAGTGTGGCGAGAAATCTCCGAAAGAACATGACATTATCTGAGGTTTTATTATGGAATTATTTAAAGCAGAAGCAAATGCATGGATACAAATTCCACAGACAAAAACCAATAGGGAATTACATCGTTGATTTTTTCTGTTCTGAACTAATGTTAGCAATAGAAATTGACGGTAACAGTCATGATGAGAAATACGAAAAAGATGTTTTAAGGCAAAAAGAAATAGAAAGATTTGGTGTAAATTTTCTGAGATTCAGTGACCATGAAGTTAAAACGAATATGAAAGGCGTTCTGTCGGGGATTAAGAATTGGATAAAAGAGCATAAAGGTCGAAAGATTTAAATTCCACTTGTTAAGATGTGAGACCACGTAGCAGTGGAGAGTGTGATCTGCATAAACACACCCCGGCCTTCGGCCACCCCTCTTAATAGAGGGGACTTAGTCCTTCCTTGAGGAATGGGATTGCACGGTGTGCAATGTCTTTTCCATTTCCATGACCGAGGCGGTAGCCGCGAGGTGATGGCGAAGCCGACGGAAGGTGTTACATTATCATATAAGATATGTAACAAAAATTGTAAAATGTGATAAAATATTTTTGGAAGGGGGTCAAGGGAGCGAACAGTGAGACTATACTTTTTGGGTTTCAGTTCCATAAAGGATGTTAAAGACTTGCTGTACGATCAAGAAATTTTTCTCCTGAATCATCCCTCAGAGATAGATGATGCCACATTAAAAAAATTCAAAAGGGGCATTGTATTCTTAAATGCCACTAAATCAAGTACAATTGGTATCCAAAGCACAAAAGAATTGATGGAAAATCTTGACAGGTTTACCGGAATTCATTTTGTTATCATCTCAGATCACACGTATAAAGGTCTTGTCAGCTTAAATACAAAAATATTGTACACTTCTACTGGTGATGCGGAAACTCCTATTTTAGGATTAGCACAAAATATCAAAGAAAATTTGAGCAAATTCATAGGAAAAACTACTGAAGCAAGAAAGTTAAGACGAAATATCCTATATCATTCTTTCCACGATGGTAATATATTGATCCTCGGGGAAACTGGCACAGGAAAAACGCTTCTCGCTGAGATCATCCATAAAATTTCTCCTCGAAAAGAAGGAAAAATGGTAAGTTTGAACTGCGCCACAATGCCAGATTCACTTATAGAGAGTGAGCTTTTTGGGCATGCTCGAGGTGCATTCACAAGTGCAGATTCGAAAAAGCGGGGCATGATAGAAAACGCAAACCATGGGCACATGTTTTTAGATGAAATTGCAGAGCTTTCACCACGTGTTCAGGGAAAACTTTTATATATTGTTGAAAAAGGTGCCTACAATGTTATAGGAGATCCTACTCCAAGAAAAGTAGATGTGAAGTTCATATCTGCAACCAACAGAGAACCCAACAGAATAAGAAGAGATCTTTTTTTCAGGTTATCTGAGAATGTCCTGGAAATTCCACCACTTCGCCAAAGAAAAAATGATATACCGCTTCTCGTCAATCACTTCTTTGAATCAAAAAGATTGAAAGTTAGTTTTGAAGATCTCACTAACAGGGAACGTGAAATGCTTCTCGAATACAATTATCCTGGAAATGTCAGAGAATTGGAAAACATTCTTGAAAGATACATAGTTACAGGAAGCATAGAGCTTTTGCTTTCGGAGTCCAAATTTTTCACTGTTAATATTGATAACGTTAGCAATGAAATAGAAGGACCCATTTTGGAGCACATTTCATCTCTTGTAGATTCCATAGTTCAAAGCAACAGTTTGCCAAAACTTTCCATCTTTAAAAGTCACGTCATTGAAGAACTCGAAAAACAATACGTCGAAAAAGTGCTTAGGATTTTTAAGTGGAGCAAGCAGCAAGCTTCAAAAGAGTTGGGAATCACACATCGGTATCTCAACAAATTGATCACTAAATACGCTATAGACAGAAGGATGAAAGAAAGAAAGGGAGAAAAAGAAAAGAAAAAATAGGAATAAAAAAGGGGCCTTTCAGCCCCTTCCTACCGCCAAGAAGAAACAATCTACAAAACAATTCAAAAGTCTGGCTTCGCTAACACAGTTATGGTTATATTATCCGTATAAATACCCGCTTTGGTATCCCTCTTCACAATAGCACGCAGCCACCAACTTAGTATCGTAAATGGAACGCTATGTGTAGTGTTAGGCTCAATTTCACACGAAGCAGTTGGAGAAGAAAAACTCTTCGGTTCTGCAAAAAGTGCCTTTTTTTGGAGATTTGAGCCAGTGATAACCCCGTTTTTTAGATTTAAAAACACAGCTTTAAGAGCATCGTTTAGAAAATAGAATCCATGCTCTGACTTCATGGTATCACCATTTTTATCTACAAGCCTTCCTTTATCATCCACAGTGATCGTTAACGTCGCGTTGGTTTCAACCGTCAAAAACGCAAGTTGCATGTCGTACGTGCCATAATCCGTGATCGTGTACGTTCCAAGATCCATCTTTTTTGGCCTCACAAAAGATGTGTCTGTAGAACCGGTGTAATAGATAAGACCTTTGAAAAGGCGTTCGTGATTCTTTTTCCCTTCCAAAATTTCCCGCACGGCGTTCGCACTCCAAAACTCAATTGTCGCCGCATACGTGTCATCAGAATTGCATTTGGTCTTTGCTGAACTTCCAACACGTGATACCTTTCCAAAATTAGAGCTTATCATGGGTGTTGCCATCTCATCGGCAACAGTAAAGCTTTTCGGTGAATTTTCAGCAACGCTTTTTGCTATCTCTTCTCTCGCATTCACCCATCCGTTAGCAAACACGGAAAATGCGGTAATCGTCAAAATAATACCAAGGATAACAAATTTCTTCATGGTTTTGACTCCTTTATAACACCTTTCGTCGGCTTCGCCGCCACCTTCCTCAAGGAAGGACTACCTTCCACCGCTCCGCGGTCCCCCTCGCGGCTACCGCCTCGGTCGTAGAAGCAGGAAAACATTGCGCACCGCGCAATCCTGCTCCTTAATAGGCGGGATTAGTCCCCTCTATCAAAGTGGGCGTAATCTCCTCTTTAGAGGAGGGGACCACGAAGTGGCGAGGTATGTTCTCTTCTAAAAGGTAACTCAAAGAGTCGAGTGGTCTCACATTCCCCACTCCAATTCAAATCTGAACTCTTTAGATAGAGGTCCATACATGACACGTACCACATTCCCATTCAATAAATATCCTCCCGTTAGAAATGAATCAAAAGATTGTTCACCGTTTGTGTTATCGTAAGAATACTGCATATTCACGCCCAAAAGCAAAGTATCAAATCTCATTTCTACAGTTCCAGAATAATTTAATTTGAATTCATTAAAAGCCTTGAGAGGAGCCGCTAAACTCAAAGAACCAGATGATAAAATGAAACCATTTGAATTTTCCGTCTGTACAAGTACAAATTTCACTTTGTAAGAATCTAAAGACTTGATTGGAACATTCGAACCAGCAAGTAAATATCCCCAAAGATTCTGAGCGATTTTTTCACCAATTCCAGCATAAATGCTGGCGTTTGATGCTGTTTTTTCCACATCTGCTGCGATGTTCAAATATCTTGCCAAAACCTCAAAAGAAATCTCACTGGTTGAAATGTTCGCCTTTAAATAAAAGCTTCTCACTTTTCTTTCGATTGGCCACATTTTGGCAAGTTTAGAAATGCTCGGTGATGTTTTAACCACAGAAACCTCAATAACAAAATCCTGTTCACCGTTTCTCAAAGCAGCAAGGACAACATCATTCTTTCTAATTGTCAAAACAGAATTCGCAGCAACATTTACAAGGCCTGAGCTTGACAGTGACAAATTGATCTTTGCTCCAGAAGCGCTTTGAGACATAACTGTTGCGTCCAATTTTGATTTCATATCCGAGATGTCAAAACTCACCGTCTTTCCGGATTGAGCAAAAGCAAAGCCATTCTCTTCAGCGATGAAAGATTTTTTCACACTTGTAAATTGTTTGGCATCAACGCTCGAAAAATTTCCTGTATTCACAAGTTTGCTAAGCCATCCCGAATTATTTCCACTCGTGTAGAAATCACTTGGCACACTATAAAGTGCGTAAACGATGTAAGATGTATTTGGCACTTTATCAACATTTTTAATAATCTTTGCAACTTTTGAATAGATCTCTTTTGGCCCTCTAAAAAGCAAAATGCCGCTTCCACTTGCGTAAGTTATGTACGATGTGTAAGGAGCAAGAAACTTTATTGCATCATTCGCACTTAGGTATTTCAACGGTATGACGTGTGTTGAGTAACCGTACACTTTCATCATGACAGATGAAGACGATGACCCAACAAAGTACACTCCATTTTTCTCAAAATAGAACAAATCGAATTTAGCACACAAATCATCTATTGCTCCCTTGAACGTTACATTATTAAGAGCCATAGTAACTTGTCCACTAACAGTTTCGTCCACAACTATGGGCACGTTGAAACTTTCAGATACATCCACGAACGCCTGCGACAAACTTTCTTGATAAAAAGAAAAGGTGGCAGTTGTGGCAAGAACCACAATCGCCACAAAAATTAGGGAAACGAACAATAAAGCTTTCCTCATTGCCATTCGCCCGCTTTCTCGCAGGTAATGATCACCATAATCTCTTTCTTAACGCTACGCATTCCATCCTGGGTAAAAAGATAACCTATTATCGGGATATCGCCAAGAATTGGCACTTTGGAGATGGATTTTTCATATGTATCAAAGCTGATGCCTCCAACTGCAACTGTTTGGCCAACCTCGGTGTTAAATGTCGTAGAGAGCGTGTGGGTAACAGTGTCTGGAAGGGGGTTCACTGTTTTTATTGCACCTGACACGCTCTCGGATAAATTCAATGTCACGTCCCCCGAGGCTGATATTGTGGGAATAACAGTTATATTCACTCCAACTTTTACGTCGGCGTAAACTTTTTTACCTTCTGAATTTGTATAAAGATATTTTCTTGTCGTTGACACATCTACATTCCCGGTCTTTCCGCTCTCTATCCTGATCTTTGGATTAGCAAGAATCTTCACAGCCCCACTCGCTTCCTCAGCCCTTATATCCGAAAGGATCGAGAGATTGTTAACTTTGTAAACCAGATTTATCACGTTGTCCAAAAAATTGAACGTCGTTGAAGAAGAAGTTCCAGATGGATTGGAATATTGAAGATCCATTCCCCATTTTTTCACCACAGATTCATCTGCCTCCACGACGTTCATCTGAACGATGATCTCTCTCTTTGGCACATCGATCTTTTTTATAAGATCGATTATTGCTCCCTTGACATTCTCAGGAGCACCGATAAGCAAAGTGGTGGGAGAGTTACTCGATGTGAAAATGTACTTTTGCATGATCTTTGGGAGAAAATCCATCACAGTCGTCGCATTAACGTACTTGAGATGGTAAGATGTGGAAGTTGCCAAATAAAGAAAACTGTTTGACGTAGGATCGGCCGTTCCCACAAAGTACACGCCCGGCTTTATTTCCTTCCATGAATACCCCCCAGGAAGTAACATCAGATCGAGTGCATCAGAAATGCTCACATTTTCAAGATTTAATGTTATAAACCCTCCCACCGTCGAGTCGGTGATGATCGTTATATTTTCCTGCGCTGCGAGATCGCTCAAAGCTTGAGTGAGAGACTCTTGAAAGAATGAAATACTCACGCTCTGAGAAAATGACAAAAGCGTCAAAACACTTAATATAATTGTGGTAAGAAAGATCTTTTTCATCCTTAGTTTCCCCCTATGATTTTTTAGTCAATTTGTACTTTTAACACCTTCCACCGCTCCGCGGTCCCCCTTCCTCAAGGAAGGACTACCTTCCGTCGGCTTCACCGCCACCTTACTTTTTAGGAAGGATTAATCCCCTCTATCAAGAGGGGTGCCCGAAGGGCGGGGTGTGTTATGTTGTATTGTCAATGAACAACCAATTCCTTAGATACCGTCTTATAAATAGGAGCACCGTTCGCCCCTTTACCGGTTGCATATTTGACCACTACCCTAACAGTATAACCTTTTTTCAATTCAACTGGAACATTCGCACTCGCTGAAAGCGTGAATCCGGCGTAAATCATTTTTCCCTTTATCATAACAGGATGAGACAACATGGATTTTTTCTCTTCGTTTGTGACGAAAACCTCCGCGGAATAATCGACGTACGAATTTCCATTGTTAACGATGTCAAATGACACGTTAGCGCTTGTTCCCACTTTGGAAGCGGTCAGATTTTCCACTTTCAGAGATTTCGTCAGTTTTCCAACGTTTATTACGATGGGCAGTTTCAAAATTTTCGGCTCTTTGCCTTTGGCCACCTTCGCCACCAGCGTGAGCAGTGCGTAGTACTGACCCTCTGTCGGCATGGTTGAAGGCGCTCGCCCGGCGATCCTCGCTTCCCTTTGTGAATACGGGTAAACGCTGAATTTAGACGGATACATTTTTAAATTTCCAAAGATCTTTTTATCTAATGGAGCCGACACGATGCTTCCATCTTCAGTTTGCATGAATCCGCTTAAATGCGCTGAAATGTCTATCTTCCTGTAGTCCAAACTCTCAATTTTGAAATCTCCTCCCACGTACGTATTGGCTCTTCTTAAGGGAATATCGATTTCGGAATTATCCACCTTTAAAATCGGCGACTGACTCACACTCGCATCGGTTATTTTGAATTTGAATATTTGGCTCGTCATGTGTTGTTCTCCGAGATCGGCCGAAAGCAGCGCGCGATATTCACCGTTTGGCATGAGCCTTTCAAACGGGATCCATATGGTTCTTGTGATACCTGGAAAACAGATCGTTTCTTCTCTATTAAGATCAACGTTTCCTACAATTCTACGCAAGGTATCGGATACAACTCTGAATTGACCTTTTAAGCCCACGACAACATTGCCCTGGTTTGTGTAATCCAGTCTAAAAACGTAAGGATACTTCTTTAGCGAATCTGGAAAATTTTTTGGAAGATCGTCGATTTTCGTGTTGTAAAGTTTAATGCTTTCGAATTTTGCTTCATAAACATGCGGGGAATTCACCACATCGATGGCTACAATTGCGAAAAGATTCATCGCGAGTTTAAAACTGAGCTTTCCGCCATTCACATTTGATTCTGATGGAGAATACGAAAAAGCAATTCCAGCGTAATAATTACCCGCCGCGTTTGGGGGTACACGAAGCGTTATTGGAAAATTCATCACTTGAGATGGCGAAAGGGTAATCGCCGTACTCGGAACACTTATCCATTTGCGGCAAGAATGTGAATAAGATGGAAATGCCACATTTATGAAATAATTTCCATTTGAATCTATAAAGAAATCCTTCAACAACACTTCAACGTTCATTGAAGTGTTTGAAGTGTTGGAAAGCCTAAAATTAAAGGTGATTTTTTGTCCCTTTTCAGCGGAAATCTTTTTGATCATTGGATAAACTCTTAAAGCTGAAAATCCACTTACATAGAAAAATACACCTACAACTAACAACACACCAATGATTTTTTTCAAATTACTTCCTCCTTAAATCTTCAAGTGAAAATTCACCCACGGTCTACTTGGAATTAAATCCCGCGGGTGAATTCATCTTACGAAAAGTTAGAATCCGAAGTCGGAAAAATGAGCTTGTGGAATGATCCATACTTGCACTGGCAAACTGAAGTCTCCTGTGGGCATCCACTTGTCTTGGTTGAATTGCAACTCGAGTTTAAATCCCGGTGCATAGCCACTTCCAGAAGTGAAAATAAAGTAAGGATGATTATAATAACCAGCTGGTGGTTTAAATTGCCATGCTTCATATACACTCGAGGACGGTGCGGTGATGGTGCCTTGGGCTGCTGTAGACGTTGCACCAGAACCTATGAAATCATAGTAAGAAGTTCCAGTAAAACTATGACCATAATACTCAATTATCCTAGCACCACTAATGGTAAGCTCTACGGACGATCCTATTTTGAAATGTTTCTTAGATGTTACAATTATTCGCCAACGACCGTTTGATTCTACGTGAAAATATCCGACTGTTCGCCATGGATATCCAATTTCGGTATTATAATCCTCCAATTCCACTTCTACAGGGCTTGATGCTAAAGTAGTCCATTGATCCACATGAATGTTTATCGATCCGCTAAAAGCCACCGTGTTGTTACCTCCCATGTGGACCTGTGAAGTGGTTGCCAACGCCATTACACCTAACGCCAAAATCGCAATTACCGTGAGAATAAGAACTTTCTTCATACGAAATACCTCCCTTGAGATTTATATGGGGTTTCCCCCGAGAATTTTTGAAAAACACTTGCATGAATCTTTGAAGCCTATCACAGATCAACACAAATTGGTCCCTACATCACCACCACCTTTTTTCAATCCAACGTGATCGTGATCATGCCGGAATAAACTCCAGCCTTGGCGTCTTTTGACAGTTGAATGGACACCATGATCTTTCCGAGACTATCAACACGAGTGGCATTTTTGAAATCAAGCTTTCCCACCGTTACCGCACCCGCGGCAAACAGCCTTTTATCAATACGCGCATTTTCTAAAAATCGAACAGACATGTTTGCCGGTGCGAAGTTGGTCCCGTTTGACCACGTTGGAGAAATTACCGTGAATAACACCCTATTCCCCCTTGCTCTTCCTATGATTTCTATTCCTTTTTGTAATGAATAGACCACTTTTCTTTCGTTTTCCCCGTGTTCAAAAGAATAGGTGATTACCCAGGAATGCCTTTTTTGAATTTCAAAGACTGATAAGGATATTTTATTGTCTTCTTTGTCGCATAAAACGGTGAATTCACTTTCTCTTTCCATCTCCAATGGTTTCTGCATCCTTTTCTGTCCCCGCTTTACATAAAGCATAATTCGTGCCAACACTTTGTAAATTTTTTAGATCTCTGAAAAGTGTATAAAATGAGGAAATATTGATCTTGATAGCCGGAACTGCCAGTTCCTGCAGAGAACTAATTGTTCCTCATAGGAACTGATGGTTCCTAAAAAGTGCGTTTATGGTAACACACCCCGGATCTTCGAGCCACCCCTCTTGATAGAGGGGATTAATCCTTCCTTGAGGAAGGTGGCGGTGAAGCCGACGGAAGGTGTTACTTAAGAAACTTGTGATAGAATTGAACAGAGCGGAAATATATATGTTTTCTCAACGTTGAAAAATTGGAGGTGCTTTTTATGAAAAGGTTTATGGTGTTTCTTTCCATTGTCGTATTGTTAATCGGCCTCGTTCCAACGGTTCTGGCGGCGAGTCGCCTTCGCGTCGCGGTTGTTATCGCTGGAGAATTGGGAGACAAATCTTTTTATGATTCTTCTTACCAAGGCTTAACTCGTGCTGAACAACAACTTGGCATATACGGCAAAGTACTGCCATGTAAAACAGATCCGGCAAACTACATGCCGCAAATGATAGCGGCCTCATCCAATTTTGATCTCGTGATCGTTGTGGGATACGAGTTGATCGATACGCTCAAGCAGGTGGCACCACAATTTCCAAATGTTGACTACGTGTACGTGGATGACGTGGTAAAAGTCGGGCAGGTTACCTCCATCGTCTTCAAGCAAAATGAAAGCTCATTTATGGGTGGGGCTCTTGCAGCTATGATCACCGAAAGAAAAGGGTTTCCCATGGTTAATGCTCAGAAGGTTGTGGGATTTGTAGCGGGAGAGGACTATTCTGTCATAAGGGACTTTCTGATCGGCTTCAAGCAGGGCGTTCACTACATCGATCCAAATATAAAAGTGCTTACTGGATACGTTGGTGGATGGGATGATCCAGCTACAGCGAAAGAAATAGCCCTCGATCAATTTCACCGCGGAGCAGACGTGATATTCCAAGTTGCTGGCGGAAGTGGTTTAGGTGTCATAGATGCCGCGAAACAGGCAGGATTCTGGGCCATTGGTGTGGACTCTCCACAGGGATATCTTGCGCCGCATCACATCATCGGCTCAGTGGTTAAAAATGTCGGAAATGCCGTCTTTGACATGATAAAAGCGAAAATAGACGGCACGTACAAACGTGGTGTTATATACACTTATGGGATCGCAAACAACGGAGTTGGACTGAGCTATTCCAAAGAAATGCTTCACAACGTCCCGGCAGATATCATTCAAAAACTCATACAACTCAGAACGGATATAATCACCGGAAAGATCAAGGTTAAATCTTACTTTGGCAAAAGATGAGCGAAATAATACGTTTTAATAGCGTTACCAAGAAATTCGGAAAAGTTGTCGCGGTAAATTCTGTGGATCTCTCCATCAAAAGTGGAGAGATCCACTCTGTCATAGGTGAAAATGGAGCTGGAAAAACCACATTGATGCATCTTTTGTACGGAATGTACAAACCCGATTCTGGGAAAATATTTGTGCGGGCAAAAGAGGTGAATTTTTCCTCACCCAAAGACGCTATAAAAGATGAAATCGGAATGGTGCATCAGAATTTCATGTTAATCGATGATTTCACAGTTTATGAAAACGTGGTATTGGGAGCTGAGCCGCATCATTTTATCTCTTTCGATCGAGAAAAGGCAAAAAGAACTGTGGCAAAATTAGCAAAAGAATATAAAATGGAAATCGACGTCAATGAGATTGTTGGTTCTCTTTCGGTTGGTCTTCAACAAAAGGTGGAGATATTGAAACTTTTGTACAGAAATGCAAGTATCTTGATTTTTGATGAACCAACTGCCGTTCTAACCCCTCAGGAATCTGAGACGTTGTTTAACACGCTCCGAAAGTTTAAAGCTTTCGGAAAAACGGTGATATTCATATCTCACAAACTCAAAGAAGTAAAAGAGATTTCAGATAGGGTTTCTGTTATGCGAAATGGAAAACTGCTCGATACTTTCAAAAACGAAAACCTTTCTGAAATCGATCTCGCCAAAATGATAGCCGGCCGTGAAATTCAAAATCCCGCCGCTGTTTCATCAAAAAAAGGCGAAACGATCTTGAAGATCAATGATTTAACCATAATTGGAGATAAAGGAATTCCGGCGGTGAAAGGGCTGAGTCTTGATGTGAGTCGTGGGGAAATAGTTGGAATTGCCGGCGTTGTTGGAAACGGTCAAAGCGAGCTCGAAGAGGCCTTGGTGGGTATGAGAAAAATTGCAAATGGGAAAATAGAATTTAAAGGCGTCGATATCGGCAAGATGTCTGTGAGAAAGCGTCGTGAATTTGGAATAGGATACATCCCGGAGGACAGGATACGCACCGGACTTGCTCCAATTGCCTCCGTTCTGGAAAACGTCATTATGGGTCATCAAAACGAAAGGGAGTTCTCAGCTCGGCTGGATTTCATGAAGCGCAAAAGAGCCAGATATTTTGCAAATCAGTTGGTTAACGAATATAGGATCGTCTGTAAATCCGTCGACGAGCAAGTTGGAACTTTGAGCGGAGGAAATATGCAAAAGGTTGTCATAGCAAGGGAATTTGCACATGATGTGGATCTCCTCATAGTTTCGCAACCAACGCGCGGCGTGGACGTGGGAGGAATTGAATTTATACACAAAAAGATACTCGACATGAAAAAATCGGGAAAGGCCGTTTTACTCATTTCTTCAGATTTGGATGAAATTCTCTTGCTTTCGGATAGAATCGTTGTCATGTACGAGGGACAAATTGTGCATTCAACTTCCACAAAAGATGCCGATCTGCAAAAAATAGGACTTGCCATGTTGGGAATGAGATCATGAGCGAAAAATATCGTGGATTTCTTATAGTGGTAATATCCTTTTTTCTATCACTCGTCTTGGGTGGTTTTCTTATAATGCTTTACAAAGTTTCACCAATAGAAGGATACAAAGTTATGATCTTCGGTGCTCTGGGAAGCCGATACATGATTTATTCAACACTTGCACGTATGGTACCAATACTCCTCACCGGCCTCGCAATTGCCATATCTTTCCACGCCGGAATTTGGAACATAGGTGCCCAAGGTCAGTTGTATCTGGCAGCCTTTGTGGTGGCTGCCATGGGCGTGAGTTTTCACGATATACCTACCGCTATATATTTAACACTCGGCGTCGCTTTGGGGCTTGCAATAGGTGGACTATGGGCGTGGCTTCCTGGTTACCTTCGCGTTAAATACAACGTTAACGAGGTTGTGTTGACGATCATGCTCAATTCCATAGCTATTTACTTTACCACTTACATGACGAATGGGCCTTTCAGAACTTCGCAAGGTTCTCTTGGTGCAACGAATGTGATAGACAAAGGAATGTGGTTCAATCACATAAGTCCTTTGTCAAATCTCAACACAGGTGTATTTGTAGCAATCGTGGCTGTGGCTTTGATTGTTTATCTCATGCTCTTTGCAAAACACGGTTATGAATGGAAGATGATGCGTCTCAATCCACGATTTTCAGTTTATGGAGGCGTATCAGTGAAACAGAATATGATACTCGCAATGGTGATAAGTGGCATGCTTGCCGGTCTTGCTGGAATGCTTCTCGTTATGGGTGACTATCACAGATTTCTCAACGGCATATCGCCGGGGTATTCGTGGACTGGCATGATCTTGGCCATGATGGTAAACTACGACCCGATCGGTGTGATAATCACGTCTTTCATATACGCCGTAATGACTTCAGGCGGTCTGCGGATGGAACTGATCCTTGGCATTCCTCAAGAACTTGTACAAATCATCTTTGTCGCATCCGTTATGTTTGTAACAGCCGGATACGCTTTGGCAAACAAAGTGGCTAATCGCATGCAAGAGGAGGGATGAATTTGTGTATATATACAGATCAACGATAAATACGCTTGTGTTGATCCTCCTTCCTGCGCTTGGTGGGATGTGGACGCTTCAAACCGGAATGCTCAACATCTCTCAAGAAGGCTCTATGCTCGTTGCGGCTTTCTTCGCCGTTTTCGGTTCTTATATCTTTTCTTCTTTCTGGATGGGATTGTTCTTTGCGATAATCGCATCTCTTGTTTTCAATCTCATATACGCCTTGTTCTGCGTTAACTTACGCGCGAATATATGGGTTATAGGAATGGCTTTGAACATTCTCGCTTCCAGTTTGACAATTCTTTTGCTCAAAAGTATCTTTGGCGTGAAAGGCTCTTTCACATCAGATAGAATTCAGCAGATTCCATTTGTGCATTTGGGAAACCTTGGAATTTTCAACGGAGTTTTCAACGATTTTTCTTCGATAGTATGGCTAACTTTGATACTCGTAATACTCTTCAAATACATAGATTCCCACACAACATTTGGTCTTCACTTGAAAGCTGCTGGAAAAAACTGGCGCGCGCTTGATTCAGCAGGGGTGTCTTCCATAAAAGTGAGATACATGAGCATACTCATAAATGCGGTGTTAGTTGGGATATCTGGTGCTTATTTGTCAATAGGATACTTAAAACTTTTTAACAAAGATATGAGTGCAGGGCGTGGTTGGATCGCAGTCGCTGCGGTAATTTTTGGAAATGGAAATTTCACATGGACAATAATCGCAACGGTTGCATTTGGATTCATGGACGCACTTGGAATATCCCTCCAAACGTACGGCTTGAACTCCAACCTAACTATGATGTTTCCCTATTTAGCAATTGTCGCAGCTTTGATATATCAAGGAGTTAAATCATCAAAAGAGAAAGCCATTGAGGAGTGAATTACCACACACATGAAAAACGAGGGCAACCTGTTGCTTCATAGTTGTTGCCCTCGTAATAATTGTAAGCCGTCAATTTTAATCTCCAAGGATTTCCTTACCGTACAGAACGTGTGTCATTATCAAAGCCGTTAAAAATACAACACCAGAGAAAAGAAATCCACTAGCCGAAAGCTGGGCAATGCCGGAGATCATGTGTCCAGTTAGTCCTCCTCCAGCCATTCGAGCACCGAAGAGAACAAGAAACGAACCCCAAAATACCGCTGTATATCTTTTGGCATAACTCGAACCGTACTTCTTTTCCCAAACAGGAGGAATATCTTTTTTGAAGCCCATCCAGCGCTTCGTTATACCAATAGCAGACAGAATGCCACCAAGGAAAAGTCCAAAGTCGACTATCGGTGCCCATCCCACAACCTTCATGTACTCAAAAACTCCGTTTGTGGAAGTGGGGAACATATTTGCCACATACGGTAAACTTTCAGCCGCGTGAGGAGTAAACCACAAAGGCCATCCTGCAAGCCATGAATACGTTATCGATTGGCCAAAGTACTGTCTAAGCATTATGACAGCCGTGATCGTGATGGCAAAAGATAGTATGAGTATGAAGATCAACCTCGATGCTTTGTTGGTGTCCCCTTCCACAATGGGCTCAACCCACTTTCTCATGTGAGGATATCTTCTCCTATCCTCTTCTGTCAAAGGAGAACGTGAACCTTCGTCAGGCGAACGGCTGAAGAACAAAATGCCATAACCCTTCTTTTCATCCGGAAATCTCGGTACAACAAGCCATAACCCTATGAAAACAGCTGCAAATATCATGGCAACAAACCACGCACCTATGGCATTTTGATTCGATATTCCCAAAGCAATCGAAACCGGACCGTAATTCGCTGGTTTAACAAGCCCAAGGCTAAATGGACCATATACAAGCGTCCACACAAAGGCACCCACAAGACCACCAAAGAGCGCCCACCACGCTTCTTTTCTACCTTGGCCTATTGCTACCCAAACAGAAGCGGGAAAGTAACCAGCTATGGATACCCCTATTCCAAAAATTATCCCACCTATTATGATTCCCCAAAAATACAAATTGTTAAAGCCCCAGTTCATGGGAACCCCAAGCATGTACAAAAAGTAAAGCAAAAAAGCAGAAACTCCCACAATCAAGCCAAAAATTGAGATAAATGTTCTATCTCTCCAAGAAAACATTTTGATTAGAATGTTAGGATCAGATAAATTCCATATTTCAAGCAGCACACCAAGTATTATTCCAGGCAGTATTCCAACCCACAAAGCGGCGTGGTGATAGAAGAAACCAGCCATAAAAAGCAGTAGCGCAGAAACCAAAAGAGAGATTGCCATCAACCAGGGTGCTAAACCAGTCCTCTCTTCTCCTTGATTTGACTGGGAAAGCGCTTCTTCAGTCCTTTCTCCTTCTTCATTTTCAGACATCAAAAACCCCTCCTTCATTGAGAAGTTGGGTACGGCGCATCTGAAAAATAAGGTACCAGACTGAGAATTCTGTAAAATTAATAGAAAATAGTTCTTAGCTATGAATAGTTGAGTTCTTTATTAATGTATAAAAGAACAACACCCACCAGATGAACCGCACTCTTAAAATAAGTGCGATTACAACTATGCTATTATAAAAACACACTAAAAACTGGTGCCCCTAGGAGGAATCGAACCTCCATTTGCGGATTAGGAATCCGCCGTTCTATCCGTTGAACTATAGGGGCTCAATTACCCGTCGCTAATTATATCACATGATAAACTGGATTTTAAGCAAGGTCTATAACTTTTTACTTACTTGAAAAGGGCACGATTTTATCGTGCCCTTCACCCTTTTAAATTTGATTAATCTGAACTCGGAAATTTCCAGAATTTAACAACGGTAGCACTTAGACAACAATTAGCTTTCACATTTATTGTATCTTTCCCTTCTTTTTCATCTTGATAGACGTAAGTCAAAGCCGTATCACCATTGTCGTCAGTGAGCGCTTCTCTTGTGAAATTGTTCAGCCCGCTTACAGTAAAAGTGACTTTCACGCCAGCAACCGGCTTATCAAAAGGATCTCTGATATTCACTTTCACCGTGTGTTCTGTACCTATAATATTTGTTGCAGATGCAGGAACAACTGTCATTGTAGCTGGAACACTTATGCCGGCATTTTTCATTATTGCGTTTATATGAGATTGAAGTGCAGAAACATTTCCCCACGTTTGAGCCATTATACTCTGAGGATCTGTGACTTGGGGATTAGTATTCACGTAATTCCCACTCGCGTCATAGGTGTATTCATCATCTAATCCCATCAAATGCCCGGTTTCATGCGCTGCTACGTTTCCGGTGTCTTGATTGTCCCATTCACCGTTTGTAGAACCATCATTTGGTCTCCCCAAAACAGTACTCGAAGTATGTGTTTGCGTTGGATGTATACTCACTACTTTGATTTGATCTCTGCTCGCTTCCGGTGTTGCACCTGTAGTGTTGACCTTTATGTCTGCGTTGAATTTGACTTTATAACAGCCAAATTTTCTGTAACCATTTGGGCCATTCCAAACAGACTCGATGCCGTTTTTCCATGTGTTTGCCAAAGAACTCGTTGCACCAGGACCGGTAAGCTCTATGTATATATTCACCATAATCTCACATTTGGCATCATCTTTTGTGACTGTGAACTTTGTTTCTCCGATGTCTTCATCAAGCGATTCATATAAAGGATATGCAGAATATCCATAGAATCTTGGATTCTCGTATCTGGTTCCAGAACTTGTGGCTTTCAACACTCTATTCGCAAATTCACTTAAAAGAATTGGTGGAATGCTGTACATCATCACACTATTCGAGTTTTCAGCATCCTGTAATATTGACAAACTCGTAGCATCTCCTGTTCCCACAAAGATCGCGGCTGCCATTGTCCCGATGGTTTCATTAGGATCCTGAAGAGCCACTTTCGCGCCACCTATTTCATCAAGATTTGCAATTCTTGGAAGTGTATAGATGCTTGCCCAACGCACTTTTAAAGAATTTGAAGTTGACAGAAGGTTTAAAAGTACGGGAACCGCTTCATCGCCCATGACCACGATCTTTTCAACACTTGAAAATGTTTGAGGCACGCCATCATCAAAGGTGGCTACAATGCCCATTATCTCATTTCTTATATCTGTGGCTGACTTGGTCCATAACTTAACAGCCGTTGCAGAAACCCCAAATGCTGATGCCACAATCGTATCAGTACCAATATTTGTTCCTGTGTAAGTGAAAGTTGCTTTTCCGTTTGAATCACTTGTAAGGGTAGTCGAAGATGGATTAGCACCTGTTACATTCAAATAAATATTGGCGTTTCCTACAGGCCCCCCAAGCAACCCGATTTTTGAAACTTTAATATTTAAAGTGTGAGAAGTCCCAACTTGATTTGAACCGTAGCTTGGGCTAATTGTTATTTGATACTTCATTTCAAACAAGAAACAGGCACCAAGCAAAAATGTGACAACAATTATTGAGAGGGCAAGAAAAATTCTTGAAAATCTCAAGATTTTCCACCTCCTTTCGACAAAATCCGAATCATATTGCATCACAAAATATTCCCTACCCCCTCATATTGCTTAGCAAGTATCATGCCAGTGCAAAAACATCCACACACCCCGCCTTTCAGGCACCCCTCTTAATAGAGGGGATTAATCCTTTCTTGAGAAGTGGGATTGTGCTGTGAGTGGAGTTGCCGGAGCGGGATTGCACAGTGTGCAATGTCTTTCCCACTTTTCTGACCGAAACGAAGTTGAGAGCATCATCACTTCCTCTTTGTGTCTGAGGTGGCAACCGAGTAGTAGGCGCACGCGGCAGCTGAGTGGGATTGCACGGTGTGCAATGTCTTTCCCACTTCCATGACCGAAGCGATAGCTGAGAAGGGGGACCGTGTAGCGGTGGAAGATGTTATACTCGATACACTTCAAAATTGAAGTCCAGAAAGTAATCATCGGCGATGACATTGCCTTGCAGGAGCCTCCGCAGCGTAGCGAGGACAGATCCGAAAGACAATTGTCAGAGCCATCAACACTTATCTTTTAAAGTTAAATTAGTATATTTCCCCAAAGTGGCATATAAGTTTCAAAGAATAAGGATTCAAGATTCAGAAGGAGCTTTCCAAATAAAGAAAGAAAATTCTTAAATAAGTTTGTTCTACACCTTTACAACTCATTTTGAACGAAAGTCTAAATTTGGAATGAGAACGGTAACGCTGGTTCCCAGCGTATATTTCGATTCTATTGAGATTTTTGCATTCAGGATTTCACATAAATGTTTTACAAGTGCAAGACCAAGTCCCATTCCTTTTGCACCGGTTTGAGAACAATTCGATGCCCTGTAAAACCTTTCAAAAACACGGGGTAACTCTTTTTCTTTTATTCCTATACCATGATCTTCGATCGATATTTCCACCGATCCAACTTTCTCTTTTGCTGAGATCGTCACTTCGCCATTTTCGTACGAGTACTTTATAGCATTAGAAAGAAGATTCGTTACTATTCTGTAGAGCGCGCTTCCATCTGTGTAAACGAAAAGTGATTTATCGGAGTTTATGAAAATTTGTATTTTTTTGGGTTTCCATCTGTATGACATCTCTTCTTTGGCTTCCGAAAGAAGTTGAGATACATTGACACTTGAAAAGTTTGGTCTGTACCTTTTCATCTCCAATTCGCTAAGTGAAAGGAGCTGATCCAGCAGTTTTTCTAATCTATTCAATTGAGCGGTTGCTCGGTCAAAATAATTATCCTTTAAGTGAGCGGGAGTATTTGAATCCTTAATGATCTCAAGGAACCCTTTTACAATGCCTATTGGCGTCATAAATTCATGAGAAACGGCAGAAATAAAATCTGCTTTGGCATTCTTAAGAACTTCTTGAGCTGTTATATCTTTAAACAACCAATATATGTAATTTTCTTTTAAAACAGTAACTTCACACTCTATTCTTTTTAAACCGAAGTAAACAGGTGTTCTTTTCGAAAAAGTATAACCCACAGAGGCTTTTTCAAAGGCTTCGTTTATTTCAGGAAATGAAATAATCTCCAAGATTTTCGTTCCCTTTTCGATTTCTGAAATGAAGTTGTCTCGAAGTGTGTTGTTAAAATCAAGGATAATAAACTCGTCATTTGTTACGATCAAACCCTCATCCACAAAATTCAGTATTTTATCCATTGTTAGTCTCACCAAGCTTATACCCAACTCCACGAACAGTCTTTATGACAGAATCTCCCAATTTCTCTCTTATTTTGCTAACATGAACATCCACTGTCCGGAAATCTCCAAAAAAATCCTCTCCCCAAATTCTATCGAGTATTTCTTCACGCGTGAAGACTTTTTTTGGATTTGATATTAAAAGTTTCAAAAGTCCAAACTCTTTTTTCGTAAACTCTATTTCATTCCCTTCACTATCCACCGCAGTGTAGGAATCCATATTCAGTGTATTCTCACCAAGTTTCACGATACTTTTGTTAACCTTATGCCCCGCATATCTTCTTAAAACGGTTCTTATTCTTGCAACGAGTTCGTATCTGTTGAAAGGCTTAGTCACGTAATCATCAGCTCCAAGTTCAAGCCCAAGGATCTTATCCACATCTGATCTTCTCGCTGTTAAGATCACAATAGGCACATCATTTCCTTGCCTTCTCAAGGCTTTGAGTACATCTATTCCCGATTCGTCAGGCAGACCTATATCCAACAGAATAAGATCGACCTTATCATTTGTCAACCTTTCCCACATTTCAGAAGCGGTTCTGGCCGAAAGAACAGTGAATCCATTCTCCTTCAAAGTGTAAGAAATTATTTCAACCATGTCTTCCTCATCTTCCACAATCAATATTGATTTCATATTCATCTTCCTCGATTCAAATGAGATTGCGGGTCAAGCCCACAATGACATTGTACCTAATGTATTCTAAACTCTTTGTATCCTTGGTGATGACATTGCATTGAAGGGGCCTCCACAGCACAGCGAGGACAGACCCAAAATGCAATTGTCAGAACCATCAAGGACTCCATTCGATGGTCACGTCCGCAATGACCAATGGTTTTACTTGCAAATCAAGTTAGAGTAGGCTGAACAATTCTTTCCCAAGGAGCATGTAAACAGTCTCTTCACAAATATTCGTTGCATGATCTGCAATTCTCTCTATGGCTCGGGAAACCAATATAATTCTTTCTGATTGTTTTATAACCTCATCTGTTGGATACTTTTTTATGACTTCTTCGATGTCATCCACTATCAATCTATCGAGTTCATCTACTTGATCATCAACAAGCCATACTTGTTTGGCTAATTCTACATCTTCATCGAAATACGCTCTCATTGATCTTGCCATCATGTCTGTAGCAATTTGCGCCATTTTAGGAATATCAACAAGAGGCTTTATCAGCTTCTTGCCTTTTAGAAATTCTGTAACCTGAGCTATATTCACCGCCTGATCTGCCACACGTTCCAACTCTCCTGCGATCTTCATTGCCATGATCACCCTTCTAAGATCAGAAGCAAGAGGTTGGAATCTTGTAAGTATTTCGTAAACCAATTCTTCTATTTCTCTTTTCAATAAGTCTATTTTGTCATCACTGTTTATCACTTCTTTTGCAAGATCAACATCAGAATTCTCTAAAGATTCCATTGAAGACTTGAATGCCTCAAGTGATGATGCGAACATTTCGTTTAACCTCATTCTTAAAAGGTCAAGAGCATGCTCGTAATTTGAAAGTCTTGAATGTTCCATATCTTTCTCCTTTCTAACTGTACACACCTGTAAGATAATCGTTGGTTAATTTTTCTTTTGGAGATGTCAAAATTTTTTCTGCCTTTCCGAACTCTATGAGTTTCCCAAGGTAAAAGAAAGCTATATAATCAGCTATTCTAGCAGCTTGCTGGATGTTGTGCGTTACGATAACTATCGTGTAATCTTTACTCAGTCTTTCAAGAACTTCTTCTATTTGTTTTGTAGCGATCGGATCGATCGCTGATGTAGGTTCGTCCAAAAGAATCACTTCTGGTTTAACCGCAAGGGCACGTGCTATACAAAGTCTTTGTTGTTGACCCCCGGAAAGCTTATAAGCGTTAAGGGAGAGATCATCCTTGACTTGCTCATATACAGCCGCGGCTTTCAAAGACGAATACACGGTTTCATCTAAAACTTTCTTGTTCTTTATCCCGTGAATTTTCAGCCCAAACGCAACATTTTCGTATATAGACTTAGGAAAGGGGTTCGGTCTTTGAAAAACCATTCCAACTCTCATTCTCAAAGATTCAAGAGGATAGCCTTTAGAAAGAATGTTTTCACCATCAAGGATTATCTTTCCGCTTGCTCTAAAATTCTCAAATCTATCGTTCATTCTGTTTATGGTACGAATGAAAGTAGATTTTCCACATCCAGAAGGGCCAACTATTGCAGTTACCGCTTTCGATGGAATGTCAAAAGTTATGGAGTCCAATATTTTTTTCTCACCAAAATACGCACAAAGGTTCTCTATTTTTAAGGAAAATTCCATTGTTTCACCTTCCTAAAAATTTTATCATAAAACAGCACGTTTTCGCATTTTTAGTCTCAACAACATAACACTAATGTTCATAACCGCGACTAAAGTTATAAGAACGATGGCTATACCATAAGCGAAAGGAGTACTGGCTGATATGTTAATGCTTGTTGTAACAAGCCCCCAGATCATATACGGTAAAGCCATGAATTGTTCATTAAATCCATGAGGATAATAGGTTAGATACAGTGTTGCACCCGTAAAAAGTATTGGCGCCGTTTCTCCAGCTATTCTAACACTTGCGAGAATAACCCCCGTCATGACCTTTGAAAAAGCTGCCGGAAACACGACAAGCAACGCACTTTGCCATCGCTTAGCACCAAGTGCGAATGCGGCTTCTCTCACACTATTGGGAACATTTTTCATAGCATTTTCAGTTACCATTATCACTATGGGAAGAGCTAAAATGGAAAGTGTTAATGAAGCGCTCAATATTGAAAGCCCAAATCCGAGAAACACCGTAAAAACTGCCATGCCAAAAAGTCCATGAACAACCGATGGAACGCCTGCAAGGTTCGCAACACTCATCCTCATGATGCTAAAAAGCCTTCGCTTTGTTTTGTATTCGGAAAGAAAAATTCCTCCGAGAATTCCAAGTGGAACGGAAAACAAAAGCCCGAGGCCTGTTACAAGGAAAGTTCCAACAATGGCCGGTCCTATGCCACCCTGTGGAACCCCGTAAAAATCAAATGAAGTTAAGGATGTGAGAAACCTCCAATTTATAACTCCTATACCTTTCACAAATATGATTAATATAATTCCCATCATCGCAGTGAGGGTCACAATGGCTAAAACAGATACTATAAAAAATACGATTTTCTGCATTCGAAGACGTTTTCTAAGGTACAAGTTCAACTTCTCCTCATCTCCCTCTCATACCTGATCCTAACCCATTCGCCAATGATGTTTATGACCAACGTTATGAAAAATATAATGGCTCCTATTCCAAAGAGAGCATAAAAATGTGAGGTTCCAACTGCCGTTTCACCCATTTCAGCTGCTATCGTTGCAGAAAGAGGTTTTGCCGGATCGAAAACACTAAGTGGAAATATGGCAGCGTTGCCAGCAACCATTAAAACTATCATCGTTTCTCCAAATATTCTTCCCATCGAAAGCATGGCAATAGAGGCAAAAGGCCCTTTAAGGCCTGGAATCATAACCTTCCAAAGTATTTCCATATTCGTTGCCCCCAAAGCTTGGGCTCCTTCTACTTGTTCAATTGGAAAGGAAACGATGAAATCTTCCATCATTGAAGCTGCCATTGGTATTGTAAGAAATGTGAGCATCAACGAAGCGTTGAAAATGTTGAGACCTGTGTCGAGATTAAAAACGTTTTGAAGGTATGAAGAAAGAATGCTCAAACCTATCAATCCCAATACAACTGACGGTATACTCGAAAAAAATTCCAAGAAAACTTTCAACAGATAACGAATCTTTTTCGGTGCTACAAAAGTCATAAAAATCGTTACAACAAGAGAAATTGGAAACGTCAAAATCAAAGAGAAAAGTGATATTTCAATTGTTGCGACCAAAAGAGGAAGTGTTCCGTACAACGGCGGCACAACGGTTGGATACCATTTTGTTCCAAAGAAAAATTCGATCGGTGAAACCATTCTAAAAAGTGGCATCCAATTGTAGAATAAAAAGAAAATGATCGCTATGATGATCACATTTGAAATCCATCCAGAAGACCACAAAATAGTGTCAACTGCATTGATTTTTCTCATATTTATCCACAACCCTCCACATGTTTTCACTTTTGGTAATGGTATTGCATTGAAGGAGGCCTCCACAGTGCAAGTGAGTGTATCCCGATAAGTTAGATTATTTTTTCAATCTGTAAATTGGTATAAATCCCACTTTTTTGACAATTTCCTGGCCTGCGGGAGAAAGTCCAAAGTTTATTATGAACTTTGAAACTTCTCCATTTGGAATACCTCTCGTTATCATGAATAGCGGCCTGGCTAATGGGTATTTCCCGGCTCGAGCAGCTGCTATTGTGGCTTTAATTCCACTAATAGCCACATCAGCTATCATAGTGCTACTTTCCATGTAACCTATACCAACGTATCCTATAACTTTCTTGTTTTGAGAAATCATTCTCACAACCTCGGCATTTGAAGCAACGGTTAAAGCTCTTGCCGTTACGAGTGCACCCTTCATAACTTTTTCTTCCCACACCTCATGAGTGCCAGAACTGTTATCCCTTTGGACAACAACGATTGGCATATCTGGTCCGCCAACTTGAGACCATCTGGTTATCTTTCCCTCATATATTCCTTTGAGCTGCTCTAAAGAAAGGTTTCTCACGGGATTGTTTACGTTAACGACCGGCGCTATCGCATCGTAAGCAACTACTATTGGAAATGGGAAAAAACCCCTGGATTCTGCAAGTCTTATTTCCGAATTTTTCATCCATCTTGAAGAATCGGCAATATTGGTGAGGCCATCGAGAAGAGCCTTTATGCCGTTCCCGGAACCGTTACCAACAACTGATATCCGAATCTCCGGGTGTTGAGCCATGTAAGCTTGTGCCCACTGTTGTGCAATGGGTAAAACGGTAGTTGACCCTGTAATCACAAGATTGAAAGCGAATACAGAAAGGCTTAGTCCCAACGAAAAAAAGAATACCACTAAGAACCTTTTCATACCTTTCTCCTCCTTATTCGAGATCGTTTTTAATTTAGCAAACGATCTTTACCTGAGTTTTACCTCACTTTTACTTGAAAACCATAAACAGAATATGGAGGAGAAAAAACCTACGAAGTGGCGATTCGCACCCCTATTTTGTTGAGCTTCTCTACAACTTTTTCATACCCTCTAAAAAGTATTTCAAAATTTTCGATTTCACTCGTTCCATTTGCAATTGCCGATGCTATGGTTATTGCGGCAGTTTCTCTTAAATCTTTACCCACAACTCTTGCACCGTGAAGAACTTGCGGCCCTTTTACTCTGATCGTTTGTCCGGCAACATCTAAAATTGCTCCCATCTTTCTAAGTTCTTCAACATGCCCAAGCCTGTTTTCAAAGATTTTTTCGCTTATCTCTGAAATACCTTTTGCCTTACAGGCAAGCACGGTGATTTGAGGCTGCAAATCCGTCGGAAAACCTGGATATGGAGCTGTGAAAACTTTTATAGATTTCAAATCAGATGCTTTTATACACATAGAATCATCTTTTATGGATATTATGCCTCCTATTTTCTGCAAGACACCTACAAAGTTTAAAGTGGAAGGTGTGACCCCTTTGATAACCAACTTGCCACCGCTTGCCATTGTAGCAATGGCATACGTACCAGCTTCTATTCTGTCACCAATCACTTCATAGCGTGCACTTAAAAATTGTGAGACCCCCGTAATACAAATCTTGGAAGTTCCGGCCCCAGAAATGCGTGCCCCCATAGAATTCAAAAATCTCTGCAGATCAACGATCTCTGGCTCTCTCGCGCAGTTTAAAAGCCTTGTTTCCGTTCCTCTCATCATCGAAGCAGTTGTCATGAGATGTTCGGTTGCACCAACACTTGGAAATCCCAAACGAATATCAACTTGCTTGTATCTATGAATGGGAACGGCTTCCACAAATTCTTCCCCCACTGAGACATCAAATCCCAACTTTCTTAAACCATCTAAATGTATGTCTATGGGCCTTTTCCCTATAGAACATCCTCCTGGATATGAAATTTTAGCCTTACCAGTTTTTAACGCCAAAGGACCAAGCAAGAGTATGGAAGCCCGTATTTTGGAAGGAAAAGCAGATATATCACTATTTAAATTGGTGGACAACATCGAAATGGAGTTGTTTTCAAACGAAACATCAACTCCCAAAGCACGCAACATGGAAATCATCTCTCGAACGTCGGCAAGATCCGGAATCCTCAAAATTTCGATCCTTTTTGAAGATAAAATAGATGCTACCAAAATAGGAAGAGCTGCATTCTTGGCACCACCTATTGAAACTTCACCTCTGATTTTCGAATTCCCCCAAACTTTAGCGATCAATCTTCACTTTCACCTTTGTTGTTATTTCTTTTCTTGTTTTTCCCAATTTGAAGCTTTACTGAGATGATAGAGAGACTTAAAAAGATCAGGATAAAAATTGTGAGCATAAAAATATGATTTCCATCTGTCAGATCATGAAGGAGATTTATTGGCTCTACCTTAAAATAAATTGAAAGCGGTACCATAATTGAGTAAGAAGCCACAAGTGCTCCTATAGTCGCAAGAACGGTACCCACAGCTTTTCTTTCACTTTTCAAAATAACAAGGCCTACTATGATCCCAAATGTTACAAATACGCCCAGTCCTATCAGGCCAGGATGCAATTTCACACTTACTTTAAAAGCCAAAAGTACCCAATTATATACATAATACGCTACCGCACCTCCTGCTACAAAACCGGCAATGAAGATGGCAAGTTTGTAAAAAGAAATGAAAAGAGCCGTAGAAAGAAATGCAACGATCATTATTACACCAAGGTGAATCATCTTTTCGTTTGATTGGGTAATCTGAAGATTATATCTGTTAATGAGTTGCAACCAGAGGTATTGTCCCAAATAAACACCCCCAGCAAAACCAATTAGTGCTAAAGATACACGCAAAAGATAATATCCAAAAAAAGCAAATGCAAGGCTAACTATCAAAGCAATTGCCCAATACTGCACTACAAATTGAGAAATGCTCTCAATATTCACAGGAAAGCCCTCCCTTCGACTGAACGAATCATGACAATAATGTTTTTACCCCCTTAATGTTAAGCAGTTGATGATGTCCATTTCTCCACCATACTGATCAAAGAAAATTTCGGATCTTCTCCCCTTTTTACATCTATTTCGACTTTTTGGATACTTTCAAGAAGTTTGATGACGCTTTCAAAGCTCCAGAGTTTCAAAAAATTCCTTCCCCTCTTTTCTCCAAGTGGGAATCCTACCAAATTCGCAATTTGTGGAATAGGAACACCAAAATTTTTAGACGCTTTTCTTACATCATCCCAAGAATACGATGTTTTCCCTTGAGTGATCATCTGCGCCAGTATCATAAACTGTTTTTCAAGGGTCCTTATTACAACGAGAGGATGCGTTGCATCGACAATTTTCTTTAGCAACTCAACTGAGTGTACGTTCCTTTCCATGAAAATCCTACTGAACTCAAAAAGGTTTGGCTCTGTATAAGTCGCAATGATTTCTTTTACATCATCTGTAGATGGTTTTTTAGATACAACGGAAAGCTTTTCCAGTTCTTGTGCTAAAAGATCGACATTTGGGCCAACTCGTTCAAATATTTCCATCTTGAGTTCATACTTTAGATTTATTAGAAACGCTTTGGATATTTCTGTTATCAGGTCCATCCATCCTTTAAGATCCCACGGTTTTGGGCTGGACAGATCCAAAAAATCACCAAATTTTTTCAGAATTTCAGAATTCCTGGAAATCACTATCACATCAGAATGTGTTTCTTTGCACGCTGTTACCAGCCATTTTACCTCATCATTTCCCCATTCATCCACGAATTTTGCGATCACAAGAGGTTTGTCAAACAGCTGATATGAGAAAAGAAGGTCGTTCAACCGATCTCGCTTAGATTCAGTACGAGAATCTATCACGATCTTTTCTCGATCATCAAAATTGAGTAAATATCTTTTCAATCTCCAATTACTGTCAACCAAAATGTACTTTTTCATAATCAATCCTTTATATTCTATCACAAATATTTCATTCTCATATATCATTTTCAAGAGAAGGAGAATTTATTTCCTCAAATCCCATTGACGCGGCTCCATAGATTCCAGCATCGTCAACAAGATCGCTAAGCACAATTTTGTAAGTTCCCCAGAATGACCGCATAACATTTTCACGTGTACGTTGTTTCACAGCGGAAAGCAGCACTTTTCCTGCTCTCGAGACACCTCCACCGATAACGATCAATTGAGGGTTAAAAATGTGAATAAGATTACCAATGGCGATTCCGAGCGCACTTGAGACTCTGTCCAAAACTTTTAATCCCAGCGGATCTTCAGCTTGTGCGGCGTTCATTACACTTTTAGCGCTAAAATCACTTAGATTGCTTTTTGGATATCTCTCTTTCCATTCTTTTGCTAATCTTGATATTCCAGTGGCAGACGCTATGGTTTCAAGGCAGCCGTGATTTCCACAACCACAAAGGTATCCATTTGGTTCTACCACAACATGGCCAAGCTCTGCTCCTATTCCAGTGGAACCTCGAAGTAATTGTCCGTTTGAGATAACTCCTCCTCCAACACCAGTTCCGAGAGTTATTCCAATGATATCTGTGTATCCCTTTCCACTCCCAAACCATTTTTCACCAACGACGAACGCATTGGCATCATTTTCAAGAACAACTTTAACCCCAAGTCTTTTTTCAAGTTCCGGAGCCAGAGGCACATCAATCCAATCTGGAAAATTAGGCGAGAACCTCACCACTCCCCGCTTGTGATCTATTGAGCCAGGAGAGCCAATTCCAATTCCCTCTACTCCACCTACTGATTCAATCAATTTTGAAGATGCTTCAGAGATCCTCTTTACCACGGACTCAAATCCATCAATCACACGTGTTTCAATCGTTAACCTCGCGACTATTTTTCCAGTATCATCTACAACACCCATGGATACATTTGTTCCACCGAGGTCTATTCCAAGCACTTTCATGTTTTTTCCACCTCTTTCAGCTTTGAATTGGTTCGCTTTTATGATAAAATATGTTTGGACATCGTGCTAAGCGGGGAGTTAGCGGTTCCCTGTACCCGAAATCCGCTTTACGCGGGGCTGATGATCGATCGAGGTCAGCTGCTGTACGGAATGGGCTCATTTTGAAGTGCTGAAGACAGAGTCCCACGCGGCGGAAAACCACGAACCTGGTCAGGTCCGAAAGGAAGCAGCCATAAGTGGCCACTTCTGGGTGACGTGGGGTAGCTTTGTTGGAGCTTCTAAAATGGGTACCGCCCTGTAGCAGCTTGATCGAAATCGATTGCACGATGTCTTTTAATCCATCCCCAATTTTTCACGCATAAAATCCACAAACTTTTTTGCAATTTCCGGATCGAACATTTTGCCACTCTCGGATTCTATAAGTTCGAGGGTTTCCGTTTCATTCAAAGGTCTTCCCATTATTTCCGAAGAAACGGTGTTCAGAGCTTCATCGTAAAAATCACATATACCAATGATTCTTGCATAATATGGAATTTCTTCTCCTCTCAACCCATCTGGATACCCTTTACCATCCCATCTTTCATGATGACTTCGTGCTATGGGTGAGGCATCTTCCAATACAACCGTTGTAGCGAGGAAAATAGAGCCAACTACTGTGTGATCGTGGCCGTTGTGCAACCATTCTCTTAACCTTGTTGGAGTGTAAAGCATCAACTGCTCAACTCCTATTTTCCCAACATCATGAAGCATAGAATATTCCAAAAGCAGGTTAAGTTCTTTAGTATTTACGCCAAGCAATGGTGCGAACTTTTTCACCAATAATGTCACGCGCTCGGAATGACTCATTCCATTCCTATCTTCAACTTCACCATTCACTACAAAACTTTGAAGCATCCGACTGATCAGAATTCTCATTCTACGGCGATAAACAAAAACATTCTCAAACCCTTTTTCAATAGAAGTCGCTACAGCCAATGCCAATGCAGGATCTGAACTTTCAAGATGAGAGGTCTTCCCTTTATAGATCACATCAAATTTGCCTTTGTTTTGCACACAAACGGGAAGATTCGACTCGATGGGAACATTTGAAAATATAACAGAAGCATTTTCCCTTTTTACGCTATTCGCAAAGGGGTCTATTTTATCAAGGATCCATTTCATCTCTTCTGGTACAAAAACTTTTATGTATTCGCCCATCGAATCACCTCACTAAGATGTGTGCCGCTCCATTCATTATCCAAAAAAGTGCTGGATTTAATACCACATTCACGATTCCAAAAAATATCAGCACGAGTAATATTATTGTACCGTACATTTCGTATTTTAACATCCAATTCATATATCTGCTCGGGAGAAGTGCCACTAAAACTTTCGAACCATCCAACGGGGGTACGGGGATCAAGTTAAAAATGAACAGAACATAATTTATAAGTATAAACCATCCTACGACATCCGCTAAATATGCAATATACGGGCTTGCCGTGAAATTTGGAAATTGGCCTAAAATCGGAAAAGAATATCGTGCATAAGCATAAAAACCACTTTTTACGAAAACGTACTCTGTGGCAAAACCAAATACCAAATTGGAAACCGGTCCTGCTAAAGCAACAACTATCATGTCACGTTTGAGATGTTTAAATTTCCAGAAATTGATCGGTACGGGCCTTGCCCATCCAAAATGAAAGAAAACCAACATTAATGTTCCTAAAGGATCCAAATGTTTTATGGGATTCAGAGTAAGGCGTCCTGCTTCTTTCGCAGTATCATCACCAAAAAAGTGGGCACTTAGGGCATGAAAATACTCATGAATAGAAATAGCCATGAGTACACCCGGCGTTGCACCAAGTGCTTGAATGAGGAAAAGCCTTATGTTATTGAACATGTCCCACCTCTCGAAAAGACGCTAACTTTTTCAAAGCATTCTTGAAATCTTCAGCCAAAGGAGCAACAAAATTCATTGACTTACCAGTTATAGGATGGTAAAGTTCAAGCACTGCTGCATGCAACATCTGACGATCCACCCATTCTAATGGATGGATGGGTCTCACACCATATATTTTGTCTCCAACAATGGGATAGCCTATATGTCGCATATGTACCCTTATTTGATGAGTACGGCCAGTCATTATCTTTACTTTCAACAAAGCCCAAGAGTCAAACTTTTTCATTATTTTGTAGGTCGTAACAGCTCTTCTCCCCCAATTCAGCACGTCCATCCTGGTTCTGACTTGCGGATTCCGAGCTATCGGAGCGTCAATTTCGCCTTTAACCTCTTTAGGGACACCTTCCACAAGCGCAAAATAAGTTTTTTTCGTCTTTCGGGCTTTGAATTGAGCTGAGAGTATCCTCTGAGTTTCCGGATTTTTCGCAACAACAATCACTCCAGAGGTATCTTTGTCTAACCTATGAACGATGAATGGTTGGGTCTCGCCTTTAAACCTCCAAAGTAAAGCGTTAACAAGAGTCCCAGTAGTTTTTTTTAAAGTTGGATGTGTCACAAGTCCTGGTTGCTTGTTAACAACGATCATGTACTCATCTTCATAAATTATACTTAACGGTATTTCCTCAGCCGGAATTTGTGGAATTTCTGGGGGAGGAAAAAATGCCTCAACAAAGTCTCCAACTTTCAATTTGTACGAAGGCTTCGTTTTTTTCGAATTTACAGTTATTTTGCCAATATGAATGAGATTTTGAAGCACGGTTCTCGAAGTGTGAAAAGGAGCGAATTCCATCATCGCAATGTCTATTCTTCTACCTGCTTCTCTGGTTGTGACTTTCAATTCGATCTTTTCCACTTCTACCATCTCTTCTCAAAAAATAAAATCCAATGCCAATAGCTCCTGCCACAACACACGAATCTGCCACGTTAAAAACCGGCCAATATGGTAACTGTATAAAATCTGTTACAGATCCAGAAATCACCCTGCTTATAGCATTGTTTGAAAGAGCTCCACCGATTATTAAACCCATTGATAAATTAAACAACCAATTTCTTTTTTTCCACATGAATGAAAATATGATCAGCATTGCTATAATGAACAATACAATGATCAATATGATATATTCAATCGTCTTTCCACTGTTGGCCAAAAAACTGAATCCTATTCCGGTGTTTCGAACATATGTGAATTTTAGGAGACCTTTTATCAGAGTAATGGACTGCCATAAATGCATTCTCGTTTCCACTAAGTATTTCGTCAATTGATCCGCAACGATCACTGCTATTACTATACTCCATTGAAAAATCATATATCAAACCTTTCTGTAGAAAAACGGTTCAACTGGCTCAAGACCTATCTTTCGACTGTTAAAAATTCTTTCTGTACCTCCCAAAAATAGAATTCCTCCAGGCTTCAAGGCTCTGGAAAATCGCTTATACAATTCTTCTTTAGCATCCATTTCAAAATAAATGACAACGTTTCTACACAGAATAGCCATAATTTCCTTCTCAAACGGATCAGAAAGTAAATTATGTCTCTTGAAAGTCACGCGATGTTTTGCTTTCTCAAGTATTTGGTATCTTCCGTCGTCTAATTTCTCAAAATATTTTGCTATAAGTGAAGAATTCACGTTCACCAAAGCTTTCTCTTCGTAAATACCTCTTTTGGCGACCTCGAGGATATTTGGATCCAGATCCGTTGCGAGTACCCTGAAACTTGATAAGGCTCCAAGCTCTTCAAGTATGATCGCTATAGAATAAGCTTCTTCTCCACTCGCACATCCAGCACTCCAGATGGTACCTCTACGCACTCTTTTCATTTCTTCGGAAATATAATACTTAAATCGCTCCCATTTTCCCGGATTTCGGAAAAATTCTGTGACGTTTATCGTTATTCTGTCAAAAAATTCCTTCTGTCTGGAAGGGTCTTTGTCAAGTACCCTCAAATACTCACTGTAATCGTCGAAATTGTACTTCCTCATCAAAAAATCAACACGCCTTTTCATCCTTGCAAGCTTATACCCAGACATATCAAAATCCATCTTTTTTCTTATCTCATTTGCAAATTTCATAAAAGAAGCTTCATCCAGCACTTTAAAATCTCCACTCCATTCCAGCCCACAAAGAGTTTTTTTCTCCATATACACCTTTTAAGAAAAACAATTTGTCACCAAAAGGCTTTTCGAAACTCAATTCGGCCTCCGTACTCAAATACGGAATTGTTTCATTCACGTAATTGGTCGAAATTCCAATCTTCAAGCTTCCCCCAAACATCTTGAAAAATGATGAGCCTTCTAAGTTGAATTCATTTTCGGTAATTGCCAGAATTGCACGAATTCTCTCGGAATTATATTTGAATATTCCAACATATCTTGATGGAATTTGATGCTCAAGGTTTGGAAAAACATTTATCGCACTTGAAAATCCGAGAAAATTCATTGAAAGATCACCCAACTTTCCTCCTACACCGATAAAATACGCATCTCCTGAATTTCCTCCGCTCAAAAAGAATTCACCTTTTGAAGGGCCTATGGTGAAGAGTGAAGAATCATTGTACCAAAAAGCGTCGACAAAAATCGATCCTTCGTACCTCGCAACATAAGAACCTCTATCCATGGAGAAGGACAAAGCATTTTTCGCAGAGGAGGCAGCCAACGTTATTGTCCAGCCAAGGGGTGGTTTTCCAATATCCCAAACTGTGGGAAAAAGAGAAAAAACCGTTCTTGTCGCACCGTACTCAATCCTAAGAGTTTTCCAGTTAAAATCGACGTATTTGAAAATATCTGACGCATTCGGAGTAACCACCAAAGCATTGTTTGATGCCGTCACATCTATCGAAAAATCTGATTCAACATGAGCAACCCAAAAATCAAGAAAAAAATCTACGCTTCCAGAGAACGAAATCCCCTTCGAAGAAAGAGACGGTCCAATTCTAAAGAAGGCATGAGTTATCGGTTTTGCAAACGAAGTAAATGTTATAAGCAAAAGCGCGATAGATAAGATGAATAACAAAATCACTTTTTTCATTCTCTCTCGCACCAAAGCTACCACTGTTCAAGTAAACTAAGGTGCATCCCCTTTCGATCAAGCATTTTTCAAAAGCTCTATTACAACTTCCCTTGGCACGTCCATAAGTTCTATTGGGTACACACCAGAATGATAATCCGTGCCTATCGTAATTTTTAAGCCGTGCAGACGCGCCATATCATGATAATACTGTGCAACGGATCTTGAATGTTTTGAGTGATACACTTCCAAACCATCGAGTCCCCACTCTGCCATCCTGACGACGTCAGATTCGTCAAGACCGTATTTCCGCGAGCTTTTATAAAGCCCTGGATGAGCAAGAACAGCCCACCCACCAGCTTTGTGAATCCTCTCAATGGCCTCTTTGGGAGTCAATCCTTGTGGAGCCACATACGCAGCTCCTTTATCACCAATTAGCTGAGGGGTGAAAGCATTTTTGACTGACTTAATATATCCTTTGCTAACTAAAGCCTTAGCAACATTCACCCTTCCAACAAAAGGACCTGGAGACTCTTTAATCACATCATCAAAGGTTAGATTATACCCAAGAGAGTTCAGCTTTTTTATCGTTTCAACAACTTTCTTCGTTCGGGACTCAAATCTTTCATCAAGAAATTCACAGAATTCTTCATCATAGGGATCAAAATCATAACCTAAAATGTGAACTTCTCCTTCTTCGTACATAGTTGATATTTCGACACCAGGAATCAGCTTTACCCCAAGTTTTTCGGATAGCTCAAGCGCTTCTGATACCCCTTTAATTGTATCATGATCTGTAAGTGATGTGAGTACAACTCCAGATCGCACAACTATTTCGAGAACCTCCTTGATATTAAGAGCACCATCTGAGTGATTGCTATGAAAGTGTAAGTCTATCTTTTTCAACATTCAATCAACCTATTTTAGACATTATTTCTTCTAACTCTTGATCATCAATATCAAAATTGGCATAAACTTCCTGAACATCATCCAGATCTTCTATTATACTCACAACCTGGAGCACCCGTTCAGCATCTCTACCAGTAATGTGAACAGTCGTTTTGGGCATAAAAGTGTACTTGTACGATTCTATTTCATATTTGGAATTTTTGAGAGCATCAACGACTTTAACAAGATTTTCTGGAGCAGTGATAATTTCATATCCTTCTTCATCTTCTCTTATATCGTCAGCTCCAGCATCAATGGCAACCATCATGAATTCTTCACTATCAGAAACAGCTCCTTTTTGAACATTTATTACTCCTTTTCTCTCGAACTGCCATGCAACACTGCCGGATTCTGCAAGGTTCCCACCATATTTGGAAAGCACATGTCTAATATCAGCCGTTGTCCTATTTTTGTTATCTGTAAGCGTAGATATGTACATTGCAACTCCAGCTGGAGCGTATCCTTCGTACATTATCTCCTCATAATTTACACCTTCGAGTTCCCCGGTACCACGTTTGATCGCGCGTTCAACAGTATCTTTTGGCATATTTACTTGGCGCGCCTTATCAATCGCCGTTCTCAACCTTGGATTGGAACTCGGATCGCCGCCACCAGTTCGGGCAGCAACTGTCAACTCCCGTATTACTTTTGTAAACTCCGCCGAGCGCTTACTGTCTTGGGCTGCTTTTCTATGCTTAATATTAGCCCACTTATTATGTCCAGACATCTAAAATCCCTCCTGAATTCTTATGGTTTCGCATTATTTTACCACAAAAACACTTAGGCTTTGGCTATCAAGGCCGTTATGTCATCATGTTGTTCGGCGCCATGTGAAAAATTTGCCACATTTTCTATAAGCATTTCAAGCATATCGTGTGGCGGAAGATCGCTGAATTTTTTTACAAACTCTATGAGCCTGTCAAGCCCATATTCCTCTTTATCCAGATTTCTTGCCTCTGCGATCCCATCTGTATATACAATGAGCATATCACCAGGCTTAACGTTGATCTTTTCCGTTTTGTACATTCCGGGTGTATCCATAATACCAAATGGAATACCGTTAGATTCAAGAAAACTGGACTTCCCTTTGCTTATGTGAATTACCGGATCGTGGCCGGCATTTACGTACTCAAAAGTTTGGGATTTGGGGTCGAAAATTCCAATAACAGCTGTAACAAACCTATCTTCAGATATGTCAGATGATATTAAATGATTCAAAGAATTTGAGAGTTCTTCAAGGTTCTTACTACTTCGTACTATACCTTTAAGATAACTTCTGAATGAACTCATTATTATGGCCGCAGGAATACCTTTCCCAGAAATATCTGCTACCGTTATAAAGAGTTTTCCATTCAACTCAAAGGCATCGTAGTAATCACCCCCGACATCGTGAGCTGGTATTGACACACCTGCTACGTTGAAATTCTCGGGAAAGACCTTCGGAAAAAGACTCTGCTGAATGTCATAAGCGATTGAAAGCTCTTTTTGAATCGTGGCTCTTCTTAATTCCATCTTGAAATACTTGTAATTGCTAAAAGCAACCTTGAGTTGTTTTGCAGCTGACTCTACCAACTTTCTATCGGCCGCTGTGTAAAATGGTCCGTTTTTCTTTCCTATACATACAAATGCACCATAGAATTCATTCGCTTCAATCGGAATGGCCATAAGAGGTCTTTCCTCATCCAACACTGGCTTATGACTTGACAGCATATACGAATTAAAAAAGGAACGAGCACGTTTTGTCTCGCTTTCACTAAATTCTCTTACTTGCCCCTCTTCTATTACAAAAAGTGCCACTTCCTCAGAAGGAACATTTTTCCCTATGATACTCACGACTTCCATGGCTACTTCAAATGGGTTCACATTTTTTGAGAGTACATCTGTGATTTCCAAAAGACTTGAGAGAAGATCGTAGGTATTTGAAATTTCCTCCAAATTTGCTTCCAAAACGAGCGAAGTATCCTCAAGCTCTTGTCTATATCTTTGAAGATTACTCATCAACTTTTCAAACATGTTAGCAATAGTTTCAACTGTTACTCCATTGCTATCCAAATCAACACGTTCTCCGCTCATTTGCTTATAATGCTTAGAAATGAGTATATAAAGTTTTTTCAGTTCATCACTTCCCTGCAAGCTCATTAACAGCCTCCACCAAATTCTTGGGACTAAAGGGTTTCGTGAGAAACATATTCGCTCCCAATTTTACAGCGTGCTCCGCGTCATCATCGCCACCCTTTGCAGTTAACATTATAACCTTTATACCCGAAAGTTCCAGATCCTCATGCATTTTCGCCAAAACCCCAAATCCATCGAGATTTGGCATCATAACATCGAGGATAACAACCTGCGGCTTCGTTTCTTTCATCTTCTTCAATCCATCTAATCCGTCTACAGCTTCGTAGACTTCAAAACCAGCACGTTTCAGGTTGAATTTTGTTATTCTCCTCAAGACATCCGAATCATCTACTACCAATACTTTGATCAACTTGCACCTCCGAAAACAACGCTTTGCTTCTCAACGTCAAAAACTGCCCAAATTCTCCATTTTTCGGGACAGAAGAATTGAAAGGTATGTAAAGCTTGACTATCCATATGTTGTTCACTTTCAATGCTGTTTCAAGCATATCCAATGGTGGGGTCACTATAAACAACATCTTAAATTCGTATCCATTTAAAACTCTTGAAAGTTTAAAATCTTTAGGTACTTCCTCAAAATTTGAAATCTCAAATCCCTTTGGGGATACTGAATTTACAAGATCTATGAATTCCTTTCCTATCGGCCTGACGCTTGACACCACAAATAACCCTGAAAGATCTATTATACCTGTCGGTAGCGCTTGACCAAAAGACAATTTCATTCTCTGGTGGAATCCCTGGGTTTGCTCGAATCGTACACCTGTTCGCTTCAAAACCCTTTCAATCATCCTCATCGTCTCGAGATGAGATAGATATCTCAAAAGCCCATATCGCTTGTAATGAAAAAGATATTTCTTATTTTCACTCAAAACGCATCACCTTTAATTCGGCATTGGAACTATTTTGCCTTTCCCTTTTAGCACATTTCTAACACCAAAATTCATACACACTCCACATTTCGTACAGCTTTCCCTACAGTCCGAAGTAAGAATTCCATTTAATGCACGTTCATATTCTGCCCACAAATATTCTTTGTATATTCCAACATTGATGAAATCCCACGGAAATTCATACTCAAGAGTCTTCGCTGACATGACTTCTTCGACTTTTATACCACACTCTTCAAAAACTTCAAACCATTCATCTGGCCTGAACATTTCGCCCCAATCAGCAAAAACAAGATCCCGCTCTTCCGCCATTTCAATAACTTTGCACGTATCTTCGCTACCCCTAGAAAGTACGCCTTCGATCAAAGCCTTTCGAGGATCTGTGAAATGGATTTTGGCAAATCTTTTTGCCCAACTTATGAGCTTATATCTTCTCCACGCTTCCTCTGGTTTTATTTGTTCAGCAAATTGAAAAGGTGTATGTGGTTTGGGGACAAAAACTCCAAGAGTGGCAGAAACACTTTCGAAACCCATTTTTTTGACACGCTTGAGCATCTCACCTATTTCTATCACGTCTTCGTCGGTTTCTGTTGGAAGACCAAGCATAAAGTACAACTTCACCCTCTTCCAACCAAACTTTCTCGCATGCTCCAAAGCATCAAATATTTCCCTCTCATTTATTCCTTTGTTTATAACATTCCTGAGTCTTTGACTCCCAGCTTCTGGTGCAAGTGTAATGCCACTTTTCCTCACACTGCTAACAGCATTCGCAAGTTTCACACTGAAAGCGTCAACACGTGTAGATGGTATAGAAACCGAAGTGTCATCCAAGTTCTTGAGAAGAGATACGATCTCATTAATTTGGGAGTGATCTGCGCTACTTAAAGATAGAAGACTGATCTCTTCGTAACCCGTGCGTTGCACCACATTACTCACGATATCGTAAATTTCCTTGGCGCTTCTCTCTCTAACTGGTCTGTACACCATTCCTGCTTGGCAAAAACGGCAACCGTGCGTGCATCCTCTGAGAATCTCCACAACAGCTCGATCATGAACCACGTTGGTATATGGAACAAGCTGCGCAAGCGGTGCTTTTCCCATTTTAGTTACAATCCTTCTTGAAACTTTATTGCTAAATCCTGGAACGTAAACACCTCTAATTGTTGACAACTTTCTCAACTTTTCTTCCCGCGTTCCACTTCTCACCGCGTCAAGCATTTCCAAAATAGCTTCTTCCCCATCTCCAACTAAAAATGCGTCTATAAATCTTTTCATTGGATTAAGATTAACGGTACATGGACCACCGGCGATGATTATCGGATCAGAATCCGATCGATCTGCGTTATGCAAAGGTATATTACTTAATCTCAAAGCCCTTAAAACATTTGTATAGGACATCTCATACTGCAGAGTAAAGCCAACAACATCAAACTCTCTCAAGGGTCTGTAACTTTCGTAAGAATATAAAGGGGTTGAGTTCTCTTTCATCAACCCCTGCATGTCTATCCAAGGTAGATATGATCTCTCACAGCTGGCAAAGTCAGATGAATTCACAATGTCATACAATATGTGTAATCCAAAATGAGACATGCCTATATCGTAAAGATCCGGAAAAACAAGACACAATCGTACGTTGGCCTTCTTTTTATAAATCGCATTGTACTCATTTCCTATATATCTGCTCGGCTTTTGAACCTTATCAAGTATACCAACGAGGTTTTTGAGAACGTTCAAATCTTTTCCTCCCTGAATATCCAACTTTCTTCACGTTTCAGAGCCACTCTGATTTTTTGACCAACCGTTTTTGAAAACACACCAGATAGCAAAGCTACAATCTCACAGTCATTCCTTTTGATATGAAACAACCCACGATGTGAATCCAACGGTTCTATCGAATCTATCACAAACTCAACACCATCTTCGGACTCATAAACACTACTTGGCCTGAAGGCCAAAACAGATCCTGTTGGTGCCCCAAAATCATAGCAATTGATAGCATTCAAACCAAGTGGTGACATAATTCGCGCTACTTCAAGAGTTTTAGGATGTTTGTAAACTTCCATTGCGTTATCAAACTGAGCAATCTTCCCATCAATCAAGACTGCTATTTTCTTTGCCATCGATAATGCATCGCTTGCATCAGACAGGACTATGATGCACGTTTTTTCTAATTTCTGAAGACGTTTTTTCAGATCAGCTCTGACAAATTGTCTCTGATAAGCATCTAACCTTGAAAACGGTTCGTCAAGCATAAGAATATCAAAATCTCTGATCGTCTCTCTTGCAAAAGCCGTTGCTTGTTTAAGTCCATCAGGTAGAGCTTTTGGCATAAAGGAAAGACTTTCTTCAAGTCCTGCATTCATTTCGCGTGCTCTACCATGGACAACTTTTTTCACAACTTCACCTTTAATCTTCCTAACATCCAATGGAAACGATATATTCTTGAACGTATTCATATTTGGAAAAAGAGCGTAATTTTGAAACATCATCGCCATTCTACGTAAATGCGGAGCTGTATCTGATAAATCACGATTATCTACGATTACTTTTCCCTTACTTGGAAGCAAACCGCAAATGGCTTTTAAAAAAGTCGACTTTCCTGAACCGGATGGTCCAAGAATAGCGGTTATACTTCCTTCTTCGAAAGAAAGACTTAAAGGCCCAAGTGTGAAGTCACCGATTTTTGTTTCAAGGTCGACAACTTCCAAATGCCCCATTTCAATCGCTTCCCATTTTTCATTATTATATCATGCAAATTGGCAAGCACTCTCTTTTTTTCCCTTTGAGAAAGATCGCGACGAATGGGATGAGTTATGGCTATTTTCCGAAGTATCCTGTTGCCTGCAAAAAGAAGCAAAGCGCCTATACTAAATATCACAAAATATCCAAATCTTAAAGCAACATATCCGGCCACAAAGGAAGCTGAAATTGCTCCAAGATTGATCACCATGTTGAATAAACCTATGATTTTTCCTCTGTTTTCTGGTAAAGCAAGATTGGTTACCTGAATCGTTGCAGGTATATAGAAAAACGGCCATGTAAATCCAATGATCATGAAAGAAGCGATCGTGAACCAAACACCCAAAAGAGCGTGGTAAAACAATCCAATAAAAGCGATTAAAAGAAACATAGAAATTCTTATCCATATCACAACACTCATGATGGACATATCCCTGAATCTTGACATTGTTCTATTAGTGAAAAGATATGCTATGTTCGTAAAGATGCCGTTAAATCCATAAACTATGAAAATAAGTCCACTTGGTATTCCAAGAACATCTTTAAGGAAAATGGGGAAAGGTGTGAAAAACATGTTAGCTCCAAGAAATATCGTGAACAATCCAATCATGTAACGTTTGGTCTCAGGCTTGAAATTAGAAGCTCTAAATGGAGAAATAACATTGTGTGGAAGTGCCATAATATTTCCAGCAAGTGAATGCATGTTTATGCTAAAGCGTCTTGAAATGTGCCGCGCAATCTTTGCTTTTCTCTTTAAATAAACCGCGGCAAAAGCAGCTGATATTCCAAACAGAAGCGCGACAAGGGCAAAAACCCATCTCATCTTGTCGACATCCTTAATCAAAAATGGTAGACTTAACGTTAACCATCCACCACCTCCAAATATCCCAACGGTGACACCAACACTGTTAAACATATTTAAAATGTTTATCTCTTTTCTTCGTGTATCCTCATCAAATTTTTTATTCAAATAAGTTATGATGGCCGGACTCATCATCGAAAGAAAAAAGCCCATCATTAAAGAAAGTGTATAATACGGAGTGATGTAATGTGACTGGCCCATAAATATGGAAATTATAGAATCCATCAGAGCACTTACAAAAACAATCACAAAAAAACGTGGGTATTTGTCAAGAAACAATCCAGTGAAAATCGATCCGATGAGGTTACCGGTGGAAAACAGCGCCATAGCAACACTTGCGCTGGCCACATTTCCTCCCAACGCCGTGACTACAAACAAACTTATAACAAGGCTTACCATCCCGTATGCTGCTCCCTGGAAACCAAATGAAAAATACCATTTTCTGAGGCTTTTGATCATTGTGAACTCTCCCGCTTTAAAATTCCAATGATTTTACACTAAATTTGGTGAAGCCAAAGTTAAACATCTATATCAATCGTGTCAGGATTTTGTGTTGGATGCGTTGCATTCAATTCAGCATAATAGACTGCTACGGAGGTCACATCCTGAACTGACCAAAAGTCATGGTTGAAGACTCCTCTAAAGATTGATATTCTTCATCGTACAAATCACTCAAGAGTGTTATAATTCAATCAGTAACTCAGATTGTGCATGAACATTACAAGGCGATCCAAAAGTCCGTAAAGAAGGAGCTTTCACATCTTACTTGAAGTTTTCATCAAGACGTATAAGCTTGTCACCTGGAAGCTTACAAGATCCGAGGAGTGGGATTGTGCGGTGCACAATGTTTTCCCACTTTCATGACCGAGGCGTTAGCCGAGAAGGGATTGTGCGGTGCACAATGTTTTCCCACTTTCATGACCGAGGCGTTAGCCGAGAAGGGATTGTGCGGTGCACAATGTTTTCCCACTTTCATGTTCGTTCTGTTGTCTTTTACAGGGCGCGTAGGCGCTGGCGGTAACCGCGAGGTAGCGGCGAAGCCGACAAAAGGTAATCCTTCATTGAGGAAGGGGGACCGCGTAGCGGTGGAAGGTGTTAAGTATGCACTGTGCTTTACACAGACTCTTTAACCATAACGTCATTCCGGCCTACGAGCCGTTGAATGGAGTCCTTGACCATAACGTCATTCCGGGCTTGACCCGGAATCTGAGGATGAGATCCCGGGTCAGGTCCGGGATGACTTACGGTCGGTTCAGGATGATGTTAAAAAATCAGTTTTTATAAGACTTTGAAAAATTCTTTAATCGCTTCACAAGCGATATTCACTTGATAAATGCTAATAGATTGTAAAGTTGATGCACAACTTAAATTAGTAATGTGGAAAGGATGGTTCTTTTGAACCTACTCGCAATAGATACCTCTTCAAACTGGCTTAAAGTAGCATTAGATGCTGATGGAGAAGTGCGCTCAACAATCGTGAGATCAAGAAATCGCTATTCAGACTTTTTAATGACTGAGATAGATCACATTTTAAAATCAGCCGGTATTACGGTGAGGGATTTAAATTTAGTTGGGTGCATTACTGGGCCGGGTCATTTTACAGGAATAAGGAGCGGACTTGCCACCATAAAGGCAATATCCTTTGCTCAATCCGTGCCGGTAATAGGATTACCTTATGCTGAATGTTTTCACGCAAAAGAGCCCATTGTTTTATTAAGAAAAGCACGAAAAGGATGGATGTATGTCTCTGAATACGATGGGAAGTCTTGGACTTATTCCATGAACTCCCTCGATACCATCTCGAAACTTTTGAGCGGGAAAAAGGCGATATCTGAAGAAGAGATAAAAACTGCAAACGTGGAAATAAACAACGGTCCACTATTCACAGGATTTGACATGATCAAAGCGATGGAAGAAGCCTTCAAAAACAAAATACATATCTACGATCACTTAAGCGTTAAACCATTTTATGTGCAGAGACCTATTGCAGAAGAGAATTTGATGAAAAAAAAGAGAGGTAGTATAAGTATATGAGAGAGAATCCGCGTAAAGTTTTAAGTAGGATAAAAAGGAACTTAATTGAATCTGAGGCGCAAAAGATTTCGGAAGGCTTGGATTCTTCAAATGCAATTGTAATAGCCACTACTCTTAACGAACTAAAAAAACTAAAAGATCCTCTTCACATGCATCGCGCAAAAGAATTACTTTTGCACGAGTCTGATCTTGTGGTAACTGCTGCACTCAGATATCTTAATGTCATGAATCATCCGATTTCAATTGAGGAAATAAAACCACTTCTAAAAAGGTCCGCAAAAGTTAGAAAAGAAATAGCAAAATCGATCAATCTTATGGAATTTGGACAAGCATGCAAACTGCTCAAAGTTTTTCTTGACGATGTATCTTTGGATGTGAGAATTTCTGCACTTCGTTCTATCTCAAAAATCGGGTGTGACAGCTTAAATGAAGAAACAAAAAGATTACTTGGAAGCTCAGATCCAAAAGTCAAAATTGAGGCATTCAAGACCCTTGTTGAACTTGGAGAAAATATTGAAAACGAATCGATCGCTGACATGATTTTTGATGTCTCGCTCCCAGATCGAATTCGGCTTACGGCGTTGAAACTCTATACTCTAAATTCTGTAGATCCACTGAGTGTTCTTAAAAAGGCAGCCAATTCTTCTTATTCACCTCTTTCATCAGGAGCTCTTAAACTTATGGGAGACATGAAATGCGATGATGTCTGGGATTTTTTCAAATCTGTTCTTTCAAATCGTGGTAATCTTCCCTCTAAAATCTGCTCTGCCTTGAATGGAGCATCTAAAAGCTGTCATGATAAATCAGAGTTAGAGAAATTAGCCGTTAATTATTTGGACCATCTCTCATCAATGGTAAGGATAGCGGCCTTCAAAGTCATAATGACTTCGAATGGAGCCTATATTCTTGATGCCATTAAAGATTTTTTGGATTCTGACGATCGATATATGAAAACAGTCGCCATTCCTTTTGTTTATAAGTATCCATCTGAGGAAAATGTGGAAGCTGTAAGAAACATATTAAAAGAAGGGGACGAAAAAACACTTGTACCAGCTTTAAAAGTCTTGAGGAAACTTGGCTTAAAAGAAGAAATTGTGAAAGAGTACGTTGATAAACGCTATCCTCCCAATGTAAGGATAGAAGCGCTAAAAGCTCTCGTTGCAACCAAGGAAATCACGGATTCAGACCTGAGAAATTATGTGGAATCGTACGATCTTTTAAAGTTCAGGCTTACAGCGCTTGATGGTCTTTCGAGAATCGCACCTGAAAAATTGTTGGAATTGGAGGAGAGGGTATAATTGAAAACCATAATGATAACAAGTGGTAAAGGAGGAGTTGGAAAGTCTACGGTTGCGGTCAATCTTGCAATGGAGCTTTCTCTCAATGGAAATAAAGTTGGTTTACTCGATGTTGACATCCATGGCCCAAATGATCACATCATTCTCGGAATCGAAAAGAGTGAAATAATGACAGATGGCAAAAACTTTAAACCCATTGATATTGGGAATTTGAAGTTTATGACGATCGCTTTCGCGATTGATCAAAACACTCCAGTAATATGGAGAGGCCCTTTGAAAGCTAAGCTCATAGATCAGTTTATACAGGATACTATGTGGGGCGATTTGGACTACATGGTCATCGATTTTCCACCCGGAAGTGGTGATGAATCACTTGAAGTTCTAAAGGTTTATGAAAATAGGATTGATGCGGCAGTGATTGTTACAACGCCACAAAAGGTAGCACTTGGAGATGTGGAAAAAATAATAAATTTTTTGAAGAAGATGAAAATCCCCATCACAGGGCTTTGGGAAAATATGTCTTATTACGTATGTCCCCATTGCGAAACCCGTCATTATTTATTTGGGAAAAACACGGAAGAGCTCGCAAAAAAAACAGGCCTTGATGTGATTGCAAGGATTCCTTTGATCCCAGAGATAGGAGAAAAATTCGGTTCTGCTGCTTTATTCTTAACAAGAAGCAAGGGTGATGTGAGAGAAG
>Ga0256840_1000054_pt1 | contig 87865 bp, 91 predicted proteins | sample 355202metaG_FD_185969 | JGI IMG/M metagenome (GOLD analysis project Ga0256840, IMG submission 185969) | Hydrothermal vent microbial communities from Mid Atlantic Ridge, Atlantic Ocean - 355-202 | ecosystem: Environmental > Aquatic > Marine > Hydrothermal vents | place: Atlantic Ocean: Mid... | reverse complement strand
GACAGCGTTGAGATTCGCACCGTCGTAGTAGAGAAGCCCCCCGGCTTTGTGGACTATCTCAGCTATCTCCAGTATCTCGTCCTCGAAGATGCCGAGGGTGTTGGGGTTGGTGAGCATCAAGCCGGCCATCCTCTTGCTCACGGCGTTCTCCAGAGCCTCAATATCGACCGTGCCGTTCTCGTTGGAAGGAATCTCGATGACCCTGAAGCCGGCCATCGCTGCGCTCGCCGGATTTGTTCCATGGGCGGAGTCCGGGATGAGCATCTCCATTCTCTGGGTGTCCCCCCTGTCGAGATGGTAAGCCCGAATTATTGAAACGCCGGTGAACTCACCGTTTGCTCCGGCCGCCGGCTGGAGGGTGAAACGGTCCATACCGGTTATCTCCCTCAACCACTGTTCCAGCTCCCACATTATCCTTAGCGCTCCTTGGACGGTCCTCTCATCCTGGTAAGGGTGGATGTATGCAACCCCGGGGTGTGAAGCTATCTCCTCGTTTATCTTGGGGTTGTACTTCATGGTGCACGAGCCGAGCGGGTAGATGCCGGAATCAACGCCGTAGTTCATCTCACTTAGGCGGGTGTAGTGCTTCACTATCTCGGGCTCGCTCAGCTCCGGAAGGTCAAGCCGGCTCTTCCTCCTCAAATTCTCAGGGATCTCAACGTCAATGTCTCCAATGGGCTCGGGTAGGGTGTAACCGATCCTTCCGGGGTGTGAGAGTTCAAAAACCGTCGGTTCGTCCCACTTTGCCTGCCTGAACATCTTCACCACCTCACAGTTCCGCCTCGTTTATCGTCTCCTTCAGCGCTTCAACGAGGCTGTCGATCCAAGCCCGCCTCGTCGTTTCAGTTGCTGCGAAGAGGGCCGTCTCTCCAAGGTCCGGGAAGTGTCTGCCCAGGTAGTACCCGCCATGGATTCCTCTCTCAAGCAGCCGCTCATGGATCACGTCGTAGGGAACTTCGAACTTGACAGGTACGTCTTTGAAGTTGACCCCCTTAAAGTGAATCTCGGCGACCTCTCCGAGGCGTTTCTTGAGGTAGGCGGTGTTCTTTAGGATGATCTCCCCCAGCTCTTTTAAGCCCCTTGGGCCGAGGGTCGCGAGGTGTATGCCCGCTGCAACCGCCACCAGGGCCTCGTTCGAACAGATGTTGGAGGTGGCTTTGGCCCTCCTGATATGCTGCTCCCTCGTCTGCAGCGTCATGACGAAGGCCCTCTTTCCGTCTTCCGTCTTCGTCATGCCAATTACCCTTCCGGGCATCTGCCTTACCAGTTTTCTCTCATTCCTCACCGCGAAGATTCCGGCTCTGGGTCCACCGAAGTTCATCGGGTTGCCGAAGTACGCGGCCTCACCAACGACGACGTCGGCTCCAAGTTCTCCCGGTGCCTCCACCACACCGAGGATCGTTGGATCGATGCCAACAACGAAGAGCGCTCCCGCATCATGGGCTATCTCGCCGATGGCTGTGAACTCTTCCTCAAGCATCCCGAAGAAGTTTGGAACTTCCACATATACCCCGGCGGCGCCGTTAACTGCCTCTTTAAGCTTTTCTAAGTCCACCTGGCCGTTTTCATTCCAGTCCACGTACTCTACCTCAACCCCAGGGCCCGTGGTGTAGGTGTGGAGGATCTTTTTCTTCTCCGGGCTGAGGGCCTTCGGAACCACGAACTTGCTCTTCCTGGTAACCCTAGCGCTCATCAGGGCCGCCTCGGCCATGGCCGTCCCCCAGTCGTACATTGAGGCGTTGACTATCGGAAGGCCAACGAGTTCCGCGATGAGGCTCTGGTACTCGAAGAGAGCCTGGAGCATGCCCTGACTTACCTCGGGCTGATATGGGGTGTAAGCGGTCAGGAACTCGCTCCTCTCGATAAGGTACTTCACGTGGGCTGGAACGTAGTGGAAGTACGTTCCGGCTCCGAGGAAACTAGGCATCTCAAGAACGGTTCTGTTCTTGGAGAGAACCTTGTTGAGTTCGAGAAAAACTTCATATTCACCCTTAGCCTCCGGCAGGTTGAACTCCCTGGCCATGCCTGGGGGCACGTCGGAGAAAATGTCGTCAATAGTTGTGAAACCAATCTCCCTGAGCATCTCTTCCTTATGAGGTACATTAGGGAGGTAGTGTTTTCCCATGTTTCTCACCTTCCAAACCTTTAAGGGTAGTCACTGGGAATTGTCATGGAGATAATATATGCTTTGTGCCGATGTCCAATGAGGGGGAATTCGTATCCACTAGGCTCCCGCCGCCTGTGACTGTGATAAAACTTTAAAAGTACGAGTTTTACGCTAAACACATGAGGAGGTGGAAAATTCTTAATTTGATGGTTATCATAGGGATGGTGATCGTAGCCGGTTGCATAGGGGGGGTCAAACCCTCCGGGCAAAGCGAGACCCCCGTCCCCTGGAATCCCGACGGTGTAATCAAACATGGTGAGTACCAATACAACTTCAGCGCCGGGGACTTCACCGCGTTCTTCCGGGTTGAGAACGGTACGCTCTTCGTCGGGATGAAGGCCCGGACCAGGGGCTGGCTCGCGATTGGCTTCGGTGGGAGCCAAGGCATGAAAAACACGGATATAGTAATAGCTTACGTCCTTCCAAACGGGACGGTTAGGATACGCGATGACTACTCCACGGGATTCGCCGGCCCTCACAATCCCGACACAACTTATGGAGGGATGGAGGACATCATCTCCTACGGTGGACGTGAGGGGGGACTTTACGGTGGTTGAGTTCTCAAGGAAGCTTGATACCGGTGACCCCTACGACTTTTCCGTGCCGCTGAACGAGAGCTTCCGTGTCATATGGGCTTACGGGACAATGGATGACTTCATGTCCGATCACGTCAACGCCGGACAGTTCTACCTGACCTTTGGGGGTGGTTCAAGGTGATAATAGCGTTCGATTTCGATGGAACGATAGCGGATACCTACTGGTGCATCGAGGAGGCCTTTAAGCGTGCTCTTCAGAGACGCTCCCGCTGGCTCCCAGGTAAGGGCCTGTGGGCGAAGATGCTAACCGGAATAGAGCTCCAGTTTGAGAGGCCCGCATTTGGGAGCCACAGGGGGAGGTCAAAGCCACCGTTCTTTCTCAGGACGAAGTTCTTTGAGACTTGGTTCGAGGAGAGGACGAAGCTGACGAGGCCGATAGACGACGCTCCCGCACTGCTCAGAAAGCTCAAGGAGGAGGGCCACACGGTCATCTCATTCTCGGCGGAGGACTTCATAGAGGGCATGAAGATCAGAAGGTTGAGGGAGATGGGGGTCTACGATCTCTTCGATGACGTGGTGGTCTTTGGTCACGGGATAACACTTGATGAGGCCTTCAATGCCGTCCGGGAGAGGTATGGGGACGAGACTTTTGTATGGGTGGACGACAAGCCCTGGCGCTTCATCGGGCACGGTGATGGGAACACCGAGTATGTCTGGTATTACTTCCCGTTCACGGCGAGGTTCATAGAGAAGAAGCGGGAGCACCTAGCACTGATCCCGCATCTGCACGTGATACGGGACCTATGGAGCATCCTTGATGTTATTGAGAGGATCAAAATGGAGAGGGCCTGAATGGGGAACTTTTTATGATGAGTTAAGCTTTAAACCCTGAGGGCGTATGTTCGGTGGTGAGGATATGAACGTACTCAGTGCACTCGTGTTCTTCGCTTACGGGCCGGCACTGGCACTCCTGTGGTACTTCTATCATGAGGACCGCTTCGAACCGGAGCCGAAGAGATACGTCATAGGGACCTTCCTACTGGGTGCTACGCTCTCGGCTGGAGTAGCTTATCTGGTGGAGAGTGTGCTGACCCTCGGAGGTACACTCAGGCCGCTTCTCCCTGTGAGCGCGTTCTACGTTGCACTGATTGCTGGTGTTGTAGAGGAACCTGCCAAGGCCCTCGCCATTCGTCTGCCCTTTAGGATGGGGCAAATGGACGGTATAATGGATGGTCTGGTTTACGGCGCTGCCGCAGGCCTCGGGTTTGCCGCGACCGAGAACTTTCTATACGGACTGGGTTACGGGGTTCACGTCACCATAATGCGGGCGTTTTTAACACCCTTTGCCCACGCTGCATGGACCGCGGTTATCGGCGTTGGCTACGGGCTGAAGGCTGAAGGGAAACAAGTTAATCTGGGTTCATTTTTTCTCATGGCTATTGTTCTTCACTTTATGTGGGACTACTTTGCTTTCCTGAGCTATGCGATACCCGCGTATAACATTCTCCTGATTCTCCTGTTGCTCATAAATGTGGCGATAATCAGGTATTTAATGATAGTGGGTCTTGAAGAGGATGCCATGAAGTTCTGGTACTACTGGATGAGGGGTGGTGGACGTGAATGAAAAGCTGAAAAATGCCCTATTTGAGGCGAGGCCTTATCTAGAGTACTACGAGGAGGTGGAAAAGCTCGTTAGAGGTATTTGGGACAAAGCCGCGGATGAGGGAGAATTCCTCACCCTCCTTGAGGAAGAGATTAAGAAAGCCAGCGAGCCCCTTAGGACGGACCTTCGCATACTCCTTCAGAAATTTGGAGGGTTGTAATATCCATTTTTTGCTAACTTTGTTTGATAGTATGCAAAATTTGAATAGAAAAAGTATTTAAGGCGAGGCTGTGATTCTTTTTGTGAAACTATTGGGGGTAGTGCCATGAAGAAGCTGATAGCACTTTTCCTGCTAGGCATTGTGATCGCGGCGAGTGGATGTATAGGAAACGGTGTTGGGCTAACGAAGGAGAAAGTCCTAACGGCCCTGGGAAACATTGAAACTGCCAGATACGATCAGAACTTTTCTATGAGCATGTACTTCACGGATCCTTCAACGAACAGGACTGTTAACATGACGATGTCCGGCCGAGCAGTTGGGGCATTCAACAAGAGCGCCGGCATTGAGGCGGGCAACATAAGCCTCAAGATGCACACCATGGGAATGAACATCAACGTGAACTGGCCCTACTTCATCAACGGCACCAGCGCATATTTCAAGGTCGATGGGAAATGGTATAACGTTCCCCGTAACGATGACCTCTACAGGCAGGCCAAGGGCTCCCTCAACGTGAACTACATTGAAAACCTCCTCAGGAGCAAGAACGTGACCATCAAAAAGCTGGCTGACGGTTACGCTTTCCGCGTCAACGTTACGTTCTGGGAATTCATAAACGCAACCAATCAGACTGGGTATCTAAACGAGACCTGGGGTTCGGCCTCCGACAGGATAAACGTGACCACAAACTCCGGGTGGGTGGAGGTTCATCTTCGGAAAGATGGGACCCCGACTTTCATTGAGGTGTACATGGACCTCACCATGACGCTCGGATTCTCCCCCGGAGAAACTGTCGTGGCGCACTTAACCATCCATCAATCCACGGCGCTCACCGATGTGAACGGAGAGGTCAATATAAAATCCCCGAAGGAAATAAAAAGTGCTGGGAACTTCGAAGATATCTTCTGGTGAGGGGTTAGGCACCCCTCGTCGCCACTATTTTTACCCCTTCCCATTCGGCCACAGTGTCTCCTATATTCACGGGCGCCTCCAGTCGCAGTTCCGCCAGGAACTCCATAAGCTCGGGAATCCTGTCCTTAGAAACGGGCTTCTCCGTCTTGACGCTTACCGTGGGTAGGGCACCATTATCGACGGGAACGACGCTCATGACGATGCGTTGGGGGTTGGTGACCTCTTGAACCGCCCACTCTGCCCCCCTTGGACATGTACATCCTTTGACATCCTTCACCCTACCCTTTTCCACGTCCACCTCTATAGAACAGCCGAGGGGGCAGACGATGCATGTGAAGCGGTAAGTTGTCATGCCCTGATCACCTCCACCGTGAGCTTTTTCCCCTCTTTTCGTATCTCCTCAGCCCGGAGTTTCACCCTCACCATCTCGGCAGGCTTGACAACAGGCAGGCGAAGTTTCTTTCCCACCTCGGGAATCCTCACTTCGACGTCCTCCATCGGTCTCGAAACCCTAAGATACAGGTAAACATCGCGGTCACCGCTCAGATAATGGGGAACAACCAGCCGGACGTTCTCGCCCTTCTCAACCTTCACCCACCTTCTGCTCTCGGTTCCTCCCCCATCGATGAATTCCTTTGCACTTCTTGCGGCCAGTTCACCCTGCTCCGCAACGTAGTCCACGAGGTCGTTGATAACGAGAGAGTTGCCCGCTACGAAGATCCCCGGAACGCTGGTCTCCAATTTCTCGTTCACGACCGGCCCACCGGTCGCAGGGTCGATCTCGACCCCTATTCTCTTAAGCTTCTTGACACTCGGCACTAATCCAGCTGAGATCACCAGGGTGTCGGCCTCGATCCAGAACTCACTTCCAGGAATCTCTTTGAGGTTTTCGTCAACCTTCACGACCTTGACTCTCTCAACGCGGCCCCTTCCGCGAACTTCCATGACCTTGTGGCCCAAGTAGAGGGGAATGTTGAAGTCTCTGAGGATCATGACGTTTCTCGCCAGTCCCCCAGGATAGGGCATCAGCTCAACGACCGCCTTCACCTTTGCCCCTTCGAGGGCGAACCGGCGCGCCATTATCAAGCCCACGTCGCCGGAACCGACGATGACTATCTCCCTACCCGGCATTATTCCGTAGATGTCCATGAGTGTCTGGGCCTCTCCGGCGGTATAAATTCCCGAAACTCTGTCGCCGACGATTCCAATCTCGAAGGCGTGCCTCTCACGGGCACCGGCGGCGTAGATTACTGCCTTCGCCCAGATCCCGTAGGCACCGCTCGGGGAGGTGAAGACTACGACCTTTTCACGGTCCGAGTAGTTTTTGATTTCAATGACCCTCGCGGCCGTTCTATACTCGACGCCCACCTCAACCAGCCTCTTCGCCAGTCTCGCCGCAAACTCGGGCCCTGTTAGCTCCTCTCTGTAATAGTGCAGGCCGAAACCTGGGTGGATACACTGGGGGAGTATCCCGCCGAGGTAGTCATTCTCGTCCAGCAGGAGGACGCTTAAACCGAGTTCCTTTGCCTTCACGGCGGCCGCCATCCCTGCCGGCCCACCGCCGACAACAACCACGTCGTAGCTCAACATCGGAATCCTCGGGAACATCAGGCATCCCCCCTGAGGAGAACCTTGACGTCTCCTACGCCAATCTCGCTTCCTCTGCCTTTCAACGTAACCCTCCATGGCTCGACCCCGTATTCCCTTCCCAGGAGCTGTACAATTTTGGGCCTGCAGAAGCTACCCTGACACGTTCCAGTTGTGGCTTTCGTCCTGAACTTCACTGAATCAACGCTCGGCGTTTTCACGCCGATGAATTTCATCCTCTCTATGGCCTCCAAGATGTCTCCCTCACTGACCGAGTTGCAGCGACACACTATCTTTCCGTGGGCAGGGCTCTTCTTTACCGCCTCGTTCACCCCCTCAGGACTCATCATGAAGAAGTGGTTAATTTCCTTCCTGTGGGGGTTCCACTTGGATTTCTCGACCAGTTTTACCCCGAGGTCGCGCTGGATTATCTTGACGACCTCGTAGGCTATAGCTGGGGCGCTCGTAAGTCCGGGTGAGCGTATTCCGGCGACGTTGATGAAGCCCTGAACCTCCCCTTCGGCCCTGATTATAAAGTCCCCTCCGGTCGGCTCCGGCCTTAGACCTGCAAATGTTCTGATGACCCTGCTCCGGGGTGGTAGCTGAGGCCAGAGCCTCTTGGCTCCTTCCCATACCTTTTCGAGACCCTCCTCCGTTGTGGCCAGGTTCCCTTTTTCCTCCGGTGGTAGGTCCTGAGCGTTCGGTCCTATCATGAGGTGCCCGCTGACCTCGCTGGTGACGACGATTCCCTTGCTCACTGGCGTAGGCGTCGGGAAGAGAACTCTCCTTGGTCCCTGGACATCATCGTCGAACAACCAGTATTCACCCTTCCTTGGGTGAATCTCGAAGTAGTCTATACCCGCCATTCTTGCTATCTCGTCCGCGTAAAGTCCAGCGGCGTTGATCACTATATCTGCCTCGAGGAAGCCATCACCGGTCTTAACCCCCCTGACCTCACCGTTCTCAACCTTTATGCCTGTGACCTCGGTCTCAAGGTGGGTCTTGACTCCGTTAGCGACCGCGTTCTCGGTTATCGCAATAACCGCCGGAATCGGTCCAATCTGCCCCACTATTGGAACCCACAGCGCTCCAATCGCGTCCTTGGTGAGGTTAGGCTCGAGGTGGAAGAGTTCATCCTTACCGACGATTCTCATCTCGGGAACGCCGTTCTTCCTTCCGCGCTCCAAGAGCCTTTCAAGCTCATCAAAGTCCTCATCCTTGAACGCAACTATCAGGGCACCGTTCCAGACGTGCGGAATCTCAAGTTCCTTGACCCACTGGTGCCAGAGCCGATTTCCCCTTATGCACAGCTTTGCCCTCGTCGGGTACTTCTCCGGGTCATCGTCGTAACCGCCGTGGATTAACGCGGTGTTTGCCTTGCTGACGCCCCAGCCAACATCGGGGGCCTTCTCTATTAGATGCACCTCAAGGTTCTCGTACTTGCTCAAAACGCGTGCTATACTCGCGCCGCTTATTCCGGCGCCTATGATGGCGACTTTGGTCTTCATTTTTCTCCCTCCAATTCATATCGAGAAAGAGTTTTATCCGTTTTAAAGCTTTCCCCTGCCTTTAGTTTGCCTTTAGGGAAATGAGAGAACCGATTTGGACATTAGGGGGTAGGACAGACATGATCATGGTTTTAATGTGCTGTAATGTACATCAACTTGAAAATAAGGGGTGGGAGTGTCAAGTATTGACAACCTTTGCCCAGCCCATCGCTCTATTCACCGCTTCCTTCCAGCCGTGATAGAGTCTATCCCGCGTTTCTTTGTCCATCTTTGGTTCGAAGACTCTCTCCGCCCTCCACAGGTTCTTTATCTCGCTCAGGCTCTCCCAGTAATCGACGGCCAGCCCCGCCAGATAAGCCGCACCGAGGGCCGTTGTCTCCTTCACTACGGGTCTGACAACACGTCTGTTGAGTATATCTGCTTGGAAGCCCATGAGAAAGTCGTTCGCGGTTGCTCCACCGTCAACACGGAGCTCCTTTATACTCACGAGTCTCTCCATCTCCTCGACGACGTCTCTGGTCAGGTAGGCTATGGCTTCAAGCGTTGCCCTCGCTAGGTGTTCTCTCCCCGTTCCGCGTGTTATCCCAATTATCAGTCCGCGCGCGAACTGGTCCCAGTAGGGGGCACCCAGCCCCACAAATGCCGGCACAAAGTAGACCCCTTCGTTACTTTCTAGACTTGCGGCTAACTCCTCAGTATCCGGTGCCCTCTTGATAACCTTTATCCCATCACGGAGCCACTGAACGGCCGCTCCCGTGATGAAGATGCTCCCTTCGAGGGCGTAGCTTACCTTCCCTTTCAGACCCCATGCGATGGTTGTTAGGAGGTTGTCGGAGTAGAGGAGCATCTTTCCGGTGTTGGCGAGGATGAAGTTTCCGGTTCCGTAGGTGGTTTTGACCATACCGGTTTCAAAGGCAGCCTGACCGAACAGCGCCGCCTGTTGATCGCCGGCGTCCCCGCTCACTGGGATCTCCGCACCGAGGAGATCCTTCTTGGTGTAGCCGTAGATTTCACTTGATCCTCTCACCTCCGGAAGGACGCCCTCGGGAATACCGAAGATCTCAAGTAACTCGTCGTCCCACTCAAGCTTCTTTATGTTGAACAGCATTGTCCTTGAGGCGTTGGAGTAATCGGTTACGTGCTCACCGGTAAGCAGGTATATTAGAAACGTATCGACCGTTCCGAAGAGCACTTCCCCCTTTTCCGCCTTCTCCCTCAGGCCCGGAACGTTATCGAGGAGCCACTTCAGCTTGCTGGCCGAGAAGTAGGCGTCCGGAATGAGGCCGGTCTTCTCCTTTATCACGTCCCCGTATTCCAGCTTTATCTCCTCGATCATCTCCGCCGTTCTCCGGCACTGCCACACTATGGCGTTGTGGAGTGGCTTACCGCGTTTGTCCCAGATCATCGTGGTCTCTCGCTGGTTGGTTATCCCAATTGCCGCTATCTGGCCCGGTTCTACGTTAGCGCGTTCAATGGCTGTCTTTATGGCCCTGAGCTGGGCGTCCCAGATTTTCCCTGGGTTGTGCTCCACCCAGCCCGGCTTTGGATAGTACTGGGGGAATTCGTACTGACCAACTCCGAGAACCTCACTGTTCCTGTCGAAGATTATGGCCCTTGCGGAGGTCGTTCCCTCGTCGAGGGAAAGGATGTACCTGTCCATCATCACCCACCAAGGATGAAGAAAAAGCAAGAGGTATATTAGGGATTCGGTTTCACCGGAGTCCAAGTCCCTTGAGGTAGGATGTCATCCTCTCGATGTCGTTGGTTATGACCCCGTCAAAGAGCCCACCGAGGCGAACCAGATTGTCGTTGGTGTAGTAGGCATCGTCGTTGAGGGGCCAGAGTATGACCTCAAGTCCCGCACCTTTTGCCATCCGAAGCGCTCTGATGGTCTTATCGACACCCAGTATGGGCATCGCGTCTATAGGCGGGTTGAGGGACCATGGCCTGAGTTCCCAGATGAGGGTTGGAAGCTGGACGAGTGCCTCCTCCCTGTCGATCAGTATCCCGAGCCTGGTCTCGCGGTCATGCTTCCTGTACTCCCTCAGGGCATCGAGTAGAAACGAAGATACCACAACCCTCGATGGGTCGTTGTTCCCTATGATCTCGGCGGTTCTCTTGACGGCGTCGACGTCTTTGATCTCAACGTTCACCACGGCGTTTTCAGGAACCGCATCGAAGACCTCCTCAAGGGTTGGGATCCTCTCCCCGTTCCCAAAGTCAAGTTCCCTCAGCTCCTCCAGGGTCATCTCCTTTACCTTACCACTCCTATTGCTGGTTCGGTCGACGGTTCCATCGTGAATGACCACGACCTCTCCGTCTCTGCTCATCCATACGTCCAGCTCGATTCCGTCTGCACCTGCCTCAATAGCCTTTCTGAAAGCCAGAAGTGTGTTCTCAGGGTACTTGGCTGAATATCCTCTATGGCCTAGCACTAGGACCTTCTTCTCCACCGCTGAATCACCCTCACCTCATGCCCCATGAACCCGTAAAAACCTTTCTCAACCTGGCCGGGTTGTCTGAGATGACGGCGTCGACTAGCTGGAAAAGCCGGGGAACCCAGTAGAGCTCGTCCATCTTGTAGTTCCACAGGTAGATCCTAAGCCCGCGCTTTCTGAGGGTTTTCAGAAGAACAGCAAGCTGGTGGTATCCGATGTAGGAAACAGCGTCTATCGGCACGTGTACAGAGTAGAGACCTTTTATCCTGGGGAGGCGAAGGGACGAAGAGTAACCCACAATAGAGAATCCAACTTTACAATCTGGACATTCCTTCAAAAGTCTCTTGGCGATTTCAGGGTTTTCAGACGAGAAAACCGTTCTCTCAGTGCTCTTTGTTATTTCTGCTATTCGGAGTGCGGGCTCCACGGCGGAGGTCTCTTTTATGTCCGCGTCCAGGAACATCCTCGGAAACCTCCTGAAGATCTCTTTCACCGTGGGGATTATCTTTCCGTTGGGATGCAGACGCCGTATCTCCAGAAGTGTCAGTTCACGAATCTGGTATCCCCTTCCATTGGAGTGAAATACCGGGTCGTGATGTACCACGAGTCTTCCGTCCTCGGTGGACCTGATATCGAACTCTATCCCGTCCGCGTACTGGACTGCCCTCCTGAAGGCGGGAAGCGTGTTTTCAAGTCGGCCGCGGATGCCCCGATGTCCTATCAGCATCGGCTTTTTCATATTCACCATCACGTCCTGCTGGATGGTATAAAGACCACTTAAAACTTTGTGTCCGCTACCCTTCATCGATATGGCAATTCTTGCGATTGCCATGGATATACGCATCCCGTTAAAATAAGGTAAACCGAAAGAGTAAAAAAGCCACGGTTCATAACTCCGCTACTGACTACATAGACTATATAGTGTAAATAGGTGGTTCAGATGGGAGACCGAAAGTTCAGCTGGGGAATGATACTGAGTTTGGCCCTTTTGGGCTTCAGTATGAGCACAGGGTGGGCAATAAACAAGGGACTGACCTTTAAATTGCTCCAGAATGGCTACACGAACGCACCAGCGGTGATAGGTGCGGTGCTGTCACTCCAGGGACTCATGGGATTGATAGTGCCCCCGTTGATGGGTTATTACAGTGATATTCGCTCGTCAGGACGGGGCAGGAGAACCCCGTTTATCCTTGTCGGAGGGGTATTCGCTGGTCTCACCGCTCTGGTTATCTACCTGAGCTACGTTGCCAAGATACGCCTTTTGGCCTTTGCGATCGTGCTGAGCATGTTCTATTTCTTCATGTACTTCTTCGTGGCCCAGTACCGCTCGTTAATGCCGGATGTTATAAGGAGCGGTGAGCGCGGAAAGGCCAGCGGCGTGATAACGCTTTTCGAGTGGATGGGGAACCTGTTCCTCTTCGGGATGATAGCAATACTGGCCGCAAAGGCCACGAAGGTTACGGGGGTAAACAACGGGATCAAGGCTATGGCGAATGCGGGCTACCTGTGGATTCCGTTTATCGTCGTTGCCGTGTTCCTTATTGGATCTGCCCTCTACGTCTATCTCCGCATTCGGGAACCCACCGTTGAGGGGGAACTCCCCGAGGAAAACCTCTGGGACTATCTGCGCGCCATAATCTCTGACAGGGATTTCCTGAGCTTCTACGTTGCCCAGATGCTCTGGTGGCTCAGCTTTGAGTTCATAGCGGTGTTCCTCTTTGGGATTCTGGAATCGGTGCTTGGTACGAAAAACGTCACGGCCCTTGGAAACGCTATCATGGCGCTCTTCAACATCACGGTGCTAATCGGTGCTGTTGTCGGCGGCCCCCTGTACGATAAGATCGGCAGGAGAAAATCGATAATCCTAGGCGGCATCATGTTCCTGATACCCTTCATCTTCGGCTGGTTCATCAGCACCAAGCTTCAGGTAACCGCTCTCATAGGATTTGCGGGCATCGGCTGGGGAATGCTCATGGCCACTTCCTGGCCGGTTATAGGCGATCTCCTAACCAAATACGAGAAGGAGGCCTTCAACGGCCGCTACTATGGATTCTTTGAAGCCACCAAGTCTTTCCCGATCCTTATAGCGGGTCTGGTGGGAGGTGGTATAGTACAGCTCGCCGGCGGCAACTATAAGATTCTCTTCCCCGTAGGAGCCATATTCGTCCTCGTGGCCCTGCCGCTTATCTGGAGCATGAAGCACCTTGACGTGGTAAAAGCTTCCACGGGAGAGTGATCTGGAATGGGATGGGTGCTTTTTTTCTTTATTCTAATCGTTGTCCTGTTCCTGGGATTCACAGCCTTCATAGCTTATAAAATGATTAAGCCCCCCCGCGTTCTTGGCGGATGGACCCCCAGAGACCTCGGCTACGATTACGAGGAAGTAACTATCAAAACTCGGGACGGGCTGAAGCTCAGCGGATGGTGGATTCCCAACGGAAGCGACAAAACCGTGATTCCCCTGCACGGATACACCAGAAGCAGATGGGACGACGTCTACATGAAGGAAACCACTGAGTTCCTCCTTAAGGAGGGCTACAACGTCCTTACCTTTGACTTCCGCGCACACGGGGAGAGCGAGGGTAAATACACGACCGTAGGCATCGACGAGATTGTCGACGTTCTCTCCGCGCTGGACTGGCTGAAGGTCCAGCAGCCGGAGCACTCCAGGCGGATTGCCTTCATCGGGTTCTCAATGGGAGCTATGCTGACCATAAGGGTGCTTGCGGAGGATGACAGGGCCTGCTGCGGTGTTGCCGATAGCCCCCCCATGTACTTGGACAGGACGGGGGCCAGGGGTCTGAAGTACTTCGCCAACCTGCCGGAGTGGCTCTACCACTTTGCCAAGCCGTTTATGAAGCTTTTCAGCGGAGCCAGGGAACTCAACATGCTGGAGTACGCCGATAACGTCAATAAACCCCTACTCCTCATAGCGGGTGAGAAGGATCCCCTTGTCAAGCCAGAGGAGGCCAAAGAGTTCTACGAGCGGAACAGGGAAGCGAACCCAAACGTTGAACTCTGGGTCACCGACGCACCCCACGTCAGAACCCTGAAGTTCCACCCGGACGAGTGGAAATCACGGGTTAAGGCATTCCTTGAACGCTGGATATCGTAACCTTTTTAATTTTTTATTTTACTGAAGATGGTGGCCCGTGAAGATAAAGACTGCGGTTGCTGCCGTGGGTGCGGTTCTCCTTCTGGTCCTCACCGTTCACTCGACTCTGATCTGCCCCCCTTCGTGGGAGGTTTCAAGCGGAGGCACCTCCGTGAGTCCCGATGTTTCCGTTCTACTGTCGACGGGGTCATCTTTTACTTTTCCTGGAACCCATAATCCCCTCCTCTGAACTAGAGAATTTGCCGGGTAACTAAATTGAATAAACTAACCTAAAAAATAAAAACAGAATGTCCCGCTTCCTCATAGCCTTCACTTATATCACTTGGTGTTGTCTCTCCCGATGGAGGTTGGACAGATGTTTCCAATACATGGGGGAGATGAACCAAGTCCATCATCTACCGTGGTGAAGTACATCCCTACATCAACATTATTAGAGTCCACAAGATTTATGTTTCTCTTAATAACTGTCACGTAGTAGTACTGGTTGGGTGCTCCATGGACAATATCTACATTATAGGCTATTACCGATTCTGAGCCTTCTGAGTAACCAAAGGTTATTGAGAGTGCTCCAACTACCGGAATTTTACTCCATATCCAGTTGAAACCGCTGCCTCCAAGGGGAGTCGAGTAAAAATCATAACCAAACGAGCCCTGGAAATCAAATACTATATTGTTGTATGTCCCATCGCCATCAGTTCTCACCACTTCTTCTTCTGTTGTTGTTTCTCTGGTTGGGAAGTGGGAGGATAAAAGGTAATCCGTCAGCAGTAATCCGCTGTTCACATTGTTTTCATCGAGATTGTAGTTCCCGGTCAGCATCACCTGTACAGGATAAACGCTTGTAATTGGGATTGTACCATACTGTTGGTTCCATTTGTCGTAAACTGGAATGTTATACGTTGCGATGACGTATTTTAAAGGCAGGTTTATGTACCTGTCAAGGTAGCCGTTGTCGGTTGGAATGCTCGGGCTTGGAGCGTAGCTTACTCTCAGTGTTGAGCTCCCGTAAGAGTTTCCAAAATCAATAACCGGTACCCCATCAAGGTTAAAAGTCCACATTGCTCTCGTGTTTGAGGTCAGCTGTATTCCCCATGAAGCTCCCATCTTATCAATTGTCTTATAACTTTCTGTTCTGACTTTCATCCCCATGAAGGGCACATACTCAGTGAATGTTTTTGAATCGGCATAATAAGAGTCCTTTAAATACTCCCAGTTCTCTATTATGCAGTATCTGGAATTGAGCTCCTCATAGCCATTTGGACACGAGCTGCCCGTGAGGAGCGATTTCATCGTATTCCTTATTCTTAGAATTATGGGAATTTCCAGTTGCGGCTTTTGTGATGGCTTAAAAACCTTCTCAATGCTTACCATGCCTTCAAGCTGCAGAGGTCTGTCTTTGATTATGCTTTTGATTCCAATCTTCCCATCCTTTGTAAAGTAAATTGCTACGGGCGTTGGCGGTGCTTTCAGCCCTTCTCCTTTAAGAACACTTTCCCAGGTTTTTGTTTCAGTCTGTAATGATAAAATCCCCATGACGGAGCCTTGTTTTAGGAGTTTAATTCCCCCTTCCGGTCGCGGCTGGAAAATAAAGACTTTTGCATTTCCCTGAACGTTAACCCGCTCGACGCTTAAATAATCTGAGGCTGTCTGAGCGAGTGCCGTTCCAACCACTAAAACCAGCATCAGCCCAAGCACCTTCCTCCACATTGTGGAGCCTCCTTACGATGTTTTGATATTGAAATATAGGAATTTAATCCTTATAAGTTTTTTATATTCTATAGTGATTTTACTCCGACAATCTTCGTGAGATAACTGATGTTATATCGGAGTACGGCTTCCAAAACGAGACTTACCTGTTTCTGATCATGGACCACGCCGGCAGGCATCCTATAACGGAATATCCCCAGTTTTTGGCGTACCTCAAAACCATGGAGAAAGAAGGGTATCATATAGAGCTCCACGCTTATACTCACACGGGTAGGGAGTTCTACTGCAGTCCCGTTGAGGTCAGATATCGGCTTGAAATGGCCCTTAGGTTGATGACCTCGGCGAACCTGAGTCCTCCAAAGCTCTTCATACCGCCCAGGTACGCGATATCCAGAGGAGCACTGGAGGTTCTCCTTACCAGTAACCTCACCGTCATCAACGGTACCAGGCTCTACCTGCCGAATGGCATGGAGTACACGATTTCAAACCATGAGTACACCTGGTATCTCCCCTACTGGAAGCTTCCCGTGGAGCTGTGGAGGGCCGAATGGGACTTCAAAAACACGAGGGGTACTTTCTACCTCTCAGTGCACCCAAAGGCGGTTAACAGTGGAGCAGGGATGCTCTTCCTGAAGGAATTTTTGATGTTTGTAAAAGAGGGGGAGGCTCATTCGAGCTGCTTGACCGTCCATCCGTAGACCGCTATCGCCACGAGGATAACCGCTAGGCTCGTCCCCGCGAGGGATATCAGATCCCCGGCAACGCTCGCGGGGGAGACGTGGTAAATCTCGAGCAGGCGAAAGTCTTTAAGGGCTCTCCCAACCGGGAAGTAGTTCACGAAGGGCCCCGCCCAGTCGGGAAGCGTACTCGGTGGAACGACTATCCCCGCCAGGAACATCAGGGGCCAGGAGATTAGGTTTATGGCCGCGCTCGTGGTTCTTATGCTCCTCGTTGCCATGGCTATGGCCAGTCCGAGTCCCATCGAGAAGAAACCGGCCGTGAGCAAGAAGGCCCAGCCTAGGGGACTTGGCCAGATTGTGGCTCCAAAAACCAACCTGGAGAGGATTATAAGGCCGATTATGCTCCCGAAGATTACAACCGTTGTCGAGAGGAACTTCCCGAGGAGGAAATCCCAGGCCGTCGCGGGTGATGCTGCTATTCTCCTTAAAGTTCCCTTCTCAACTTCCCTCAGCGTACCGTTTCCTATGAGGCTCATAGTCGCGAAGAGGAACTGTATCCCCATGACGCCTGCAAGGAAGAAGAGAACCGGCTGGGTATTTTTCCCGCTCACGGTTTTCTCCTCGACCGACACCGGCTTCGCAGTCCCCTCAACAAGGGGCACGATCCTTATGGAGACGTTCTCCGGGAGGATGTTCTTTAGGGTTTCTGCGAGGGCTTTCATCCGTTCACTCCCCACCTCCCCGGAGAAGCCCGAGAAAAAGCCGTCAACGGCACCCCTAGCTATTTGATACTCCTGCGGATCGCTCCTGTCGTAGTAAACTATGACCCTCGTCGATAGGCCCGCCGTTAAGTTCCTCCCGAACCCTTTGGGAAAGATTATCACCGCATCGAGCCCTCCAGATTTGAGGGTTTTGATGGCTTTATTCTCCCCATCGAATGTGGTGACTTTGAAGAGGTGTCTCCCGTTGAGGGTAACGTTGGACATGTACGTCACAACATCCAGTGCCCCCTCATCCTGTGGAACGACCCCAGCCTTGATCGTCACAGGTGGGCTTGTATGTCCCCAGATTCCGCCCATGATGAGGAGCCACATCATCGGAAAGACGAGGAGCCAGAAGACCGTCATTTTCTCCCTGCTTATCTCCTTCAGGTCCTTCCAGAGGATCCCATTAATGGCCCGGAGCTTCATTCCAATTCCCTCCCAGTCAGTTTCACGAAGACATCTTCAAGTGTCGGCTCTTCAATCCTGAGGAGCTTAATTCTGCTCCCCGCTTTCACAAGGGCTTCTATTATCCCGGGAAGTTCCTGCCGAGGGTCGTTCACTCTGAGTCTTAAACCCTCTGCGTTTTCGAGAACCTCAACGCTCTCCGGTAGCCCCTCAACCCTCAGAACGCCCTCAACGTGGATGACGCTTCCATCCCCAACCAGCTCTTTGAGCCCCTTGACGGTTCCAACCGCTATGACGTTCCCCCCGTCCATTATGGCCACCCTGTCGGCCAGTCTCTCTGCCTCCTCCATGTAGTGGGTCGCTATAATTACCGTCCTCCCGGCTCTCTTGAAGCCGAGGATTATCTCCCACAGTTCCCTCCTAGCTGGAACGTCGAGGCCGTTTGAGGGTTCGTCGAGGATTAGAATCCTGGGCTCGTGAAGGAGCGCTATGGCCAGGTTGAGCTTTTTCCTCTGCCCACCGCTTAATTCCTTAGCTTTCTTTCCCTCTGGGAGGTTGAACTCTTCGACCAGCTCATCGATTCCCGTCTGTGGGGCGTCGTAGAGATCAGCGTAAAATCTGAGGTTTTCTCTGACTGTTAGAACGTCGTAGGCTATGCTCTCCTGTGGGACGTATCCCACAAGTGCCGAAGTTTCCTTTGAAATAGGCCTTTCAAAAACGAGGACCTCACCGGAGTCGTACCCAAGCCCCTCGGCCAGGATCCGGATGAGGGTCGTTTTTCCGGCCCCGTTCGGCCCGAGGAGCGCGAAGACCTCCCCCTCCTCAACCTCAAGGGTTATTCCTTTCAGGACTTCGATCTCGCCGTAGCTCTTACTCAGGTTTTTGACCATCAGTGCCTTCATCTCACCACCCACTGGTGAAGGCGGTGTTGGGCATTTAAACCCCCATGGAATTCTGAGGTTCAGAGTACCTCCCTTTGGCGACATTTTGTTTCGGTTTTTTGAAGGTCAACACCCTCCAAAAATTTCAATTTGAGGCCTCCGCTACCCCTCTTCTCCTCACCGCTCAGCGTGGCTAACGCTCGTCATCGGCCGGATACCTTTCGTGGGAACCTTTTAAAAAGCAACCGACGAATGAGGGGTGGGGGATGAAGAACGTTTACCGGTCTGATAGCTACCGGATGAAGAGACTGGCACTGGCCGACCCCGTTATTTTTTGAGAACCTCATGCTCAACCAGTGCCACTATGTCGTTGTGTATGTCCTCTACGTCCGCTAAGGCGTTGACTATCCTAACCTCTGGAAAGCGTTTTGCAAGCTGTAGGTAGTTCTCCCTAACCTTCTTTTGAAGCTCCGCTATCTTATCGAATTCTGTCTTTATGCTCCTGCCGTTTATTCGCTTCATGCTCTCCTTAACGGGGAGGTCGAGCAGTACGGTGAGGTCCGGGCGAATCGCAAACCGGTTCAGATCCACCAGCCATTCTAGGTCCAGGCCCCTCGCCCACTGGTATGCGAGCGAGGAGTAAAAATAACGGTCCGAGATCACAACCTTACCGGATTCCACCGAGGGTTTTATCAGTTTGTGAACGTGCTCCGCCCTGTCGGCGGCAAAAAGGAGGGCCTCAGCTTCGTGACTTATTCGAGCACCGTCGATTATCCCCTCTCGTCCCCCGGTTAGTACAAGCCGCCTTATTAATTTTCCGAAGGCGGTGTCAGTGGGTTCCTTGGTTAAAACTGTTTCATACCCCTGTTCCTCAAACCATTCTGCCAGAAGTCTTGCCTGAGTTGATTTACCTGCCCCATCGATGCCTTCCATCACAATGAACATTCCCACAGATGCCACCCCCAAAAGGAATCGGAGTTATTAAACGGGCTCCTTTTTAATGCTTTTCCATTAAAAATTTTAGGGGGTTTAAATAAACAAGAGGTCTAGAGCTTCTTTAGGCGGTCGATCAGCGCCCACATGCTCCCGAACTCTTCTTCCCCGCCCTCTCTGTGCAGTTCCACTATCCCATCCGGTCTGAACCGCAGTCCGAGACTGTAGTCACCCTTGTGCATCTTCTGCAGAAACACCTGCTTCGGCTTCGGTGGTATATAGCTCGTCATCATATCGTTCAGCAGCTCAACCTCAAACCCCAGGTGCTCGTTTAGCCTTGGGAAGAAGAGGACTGCGGGGGTGTTCATGGCATCAACGAGGGCTTTTCCCTTCATTTTAAAGTTGTAGTGCTTGAGCAGTTCGTGGATGAAGTCGTCCATGGCGTTGGGATAGTAGACCGTCGCCCCTATGTCGTTGGGATGCGCCTCTATGAAACTCCTGCTTTCAAGTATGGCGTCTATCTCATCGCTGTCAATGCCACTCACGAACACCCTGATACCTCCGTCGTAGTAGACGTACGCCAGGGGAAGCCCTTTTCTGTGAGCGAAGTCTTTGAGTGCTATCAGGGGGATCAGACGAACGTCCATTATGGTTGAACCGGTGCTCACTATACCGACCACCATCGCACGTTTCCCATACCTTGATATAGCCCGCCCATCTCTCCCAACGATTATCGTGCCGTGGGAAACGGTTCCTATAGCCCGCCCCAGAAGTGCCAGTTCTTCGGGGTTGAAACGCTCTGAGTAATATACCTCCATTCACTGCACCTCCATCAATGTATCACCGTTAGTGTTTAAAGATTGTGCCAGTTCATCTTTTCTTTAGGGCTCTTCCTATTAATATCTTTTGCGCTCTTGTGGATAAATCAGTGCATTCATGACCCTTTAGCCTTTGGCATCGGTCGGGTGGTCTCGTGAGATGGCCATTTAGGTCCATGGATGTCCATTGTTATCACGGCAAACTATTTTAATACATCGACCTAGGCTTAGCGGAGGCGGTAACATGGAACCTCTTGAGAGGCTTAAGAATCTCCTGGACGAGGCGCAATTTGAGAAGATAAAGGCGATAGACAACCCCGAGCTTCACACTTTCTTGGCGGAGTGGATTGAATGGCTCGGACCTAGCAGGGTCTTCGTCTGCACAGACAGTGCGGAGGATGAGGAGTACGTTAAGTGGAAGGCCCTCTACTACGGGGAGGAAAAGCTCCTTGAAACACCTAACCACACTGTCCACTACGACAACTACTACGATCAGGCCAGAGATAAGGCCAACACGGCTATCCTGACACCCGGTGGAGAACCACTCCCGTACCTCAACACTAAGGGCAGGGAGGAGGGACTTAGGGAGATAAAGGAGCTCATGAAAGGTATAATGGTGGACAAGGAACTCTTTGTGTGTTTTTTTGTCCTTGGACCAAGGAATTCGGTATTTTCTATTCCAGCAGTTCAGCTCACAGATTCCGCCTATGTCGCCCACTCGGAGTTTCTCCTGTATCGGAAGGGCTATGAGGAGTTTAGAAGGCTGGGAAGGAGCGCGAGGTTCTTCCGATTCGTCCACAGCGAGGGCAAGCTCGACGGGAGAAAAACCAGCAAGAACCTCGATAGAAGGAGGGTCTACATAGACTTGGAGGACGAGACTGTCTACTCCGTCAACACCCAGTATGGTGGGAACACTATAGGCCTCAAGAAGCCGGCTTTTCGTCTCACAATTAACAGGGCCGTCAGGGAGGGCTGGCTCAGCGAACACATGTTCCTGATGCGTGTGAACGGTCCGAACGGCAGGAAAACCTACTTCACCGGTGCTTACCCGAGCATGTGTGGGAAGACTTCCACAGCCATGATAAGCTGGGAAAACATCGTTGGTGACGATCTGAGCTTCATCCTGCCCGTCAACGGCGTCGCCAGGGGTGCCAACGTCGAGAAGGGTGTCTTCGGCATCATTCAGGGTGTCAACCCGGAGGATGACCCGATAATATGGGGTATACTCCATTCCCCCGTCGAGATAATCTTCTCTAACGTTCTCGTCAAGGACGGCAAGCCCTACTGGAACGAGATGGGGATTAAGATTCCAGACGAGGGGGAGAACCACAGCGGGAAGTGGTGGAAGGGTAAGAAAGATGCGGAAGGAAATGAGATACCCCCGAGCCACAAGAACGCGCGCTTCACCGTTTCGCTCGAACATTTCCCAAACGCCGACGTTGAGGCCTTGGAGAACCCCTGCGGCGTCGAAATAGGTGGAATGATTTTCGGCGGTCGCGACAAGGACACCTGGCCACCGGTCAGGGAGGCCTTCGACTGGAAGCACGGCGTGGTAACTATGGGTGCCTCACTTGAGAGCGAGACCACGGCGGCAACCCTCGGCAAAGAGGGGGTTCGTGCCTTCAATCCGATGGCCATTCTGGACTTCATGAGCGTTCACCTCGGTGACTACATAAGGAACTACCTAGACTTCGAGGGGAGGGTTAGGCGGACACCGAAGGTATTCGCCGTGAACTATTTCCTCCGCGACGAAAACGGCAACTGGCTCAACCACAAGCTGGACAAAGGGGTATGGCTCAAGTGGATGGAGCTCCGTGTTCACGGCGACGTTGGTGCGGTAGAGACCCCGATAGGTTACGTTCCGAAGTACGAGGACCTCAGGAGACTCTTCAAGGAGGTTCTTAACAAAGATTACAGCAGGGAGGCCTACGAGAAGCAGTTCACCATACGAGTCCCTGAGCTTCTAGCCAAGATAGACCGCATCGAGAGAATCTACAGAGAGCTCGATAACGTTCCAGAGGAGCTGTTCACCATCCTTGAAGAGGAAAGGAAACGCCTCCTTGAGGCCAGGGAGAGGCACGGTGACTACATCAGTCCTTTCGTTCTTGAAGGTGCCTGATGGCCCTTTCTATCTACTCTCACTTTCGTCATCTGACGAGCGGCAAGGCTTTTTAAGGACGGTTCCATTTTAGTATCACCCATAATGATACAGGTGATCCCAATGGCGGAAACCGATACCGGCGTGTACGATGCGATCAAGATGAAACTGCCGCATCCCCTCAGGGGGCTTGTGGATCTGGCTTATAATTACTGGTGGAGCTGGAACAGGCGTGCCACCAAGCTCTGGGAGTACATGGACCCCGAGCACTGGAGGGAATACAAAAACCCGGTCAAGCTCCTTCTGGACCTTCCAGAGGATCGTCTCCTTGAACTCCTGCGGGACGACAACTTCATGAACCTTTACGAGCTGGTCATGGATCAGTTTGAGAGATATATGAAGCCGGAATCCACCTGGTTCTCGACCAACTATCCAAAGTGGGACAAACCGATCGTCTACCTCTGCATGGAATACGGGATAAGCAGGAGCCTTCCGATTTACTCAGGTGGACTTGGAATTCTTGCGGGTGACCACGTTAAGACCGCCAGCGACCTTGGGTTGCCCTTCATAGCCGTTGGGCTCCTGTACAAACACGGCTACTTCCGCCAGGAGATTGATGCAGAGGGAAGGCAGAGAGAGGTGTTCCCGGAGTATCGGCCCGAAGAAATGCCCATTAAACCGGTTCTCAACAGAGAGGGCAAGAAGCTTCTGATGGAGATCCCGATTGAGGGCAGGATTGTCTACGCCAGGGCCTTTGAGGTCAACGTTGGTAGGATCAAACTGTACCTTCTCGATACGGATGTACCTGAGAACCAGGACGATGACAGGACCATCTGCGATCACCTCTACAACGCTGAAATGGACAAACGTATAAAGCAGGAGATTCTCCTCGGTATTGGTGGGATGAGGCTCCTCAGGGCTATGGGGGTTGAGCCTAGTGTTGTACATCTCAATGAGGGACACCCAGCCTTCGCCAACCTTCAGAGGATTGTCTGGTACATGGAAGGTGGGCTGACCTTCACGGAGGCGTTGAGCATCGTTAGGGGCACGACCGTTTTCACGACCCATACGCCGGTTCCTGCCGGTCACGACAGGTTCCCTGTGGGGGAGGTCAAACGGCGTCTCGCCAGGTTCTTGGAGGGACAGGATGAAAAGCTCATGGAACTCGGAAGAGAGAAGGATCAGATAAACATGACCCTACTTGCAATCAGGACATCCAGCTACGTAAACGGTGTCAGCCGGCTTCATGCAGAGGTTAGCAAGAGGATGTGGAAGGACCTCTGGCCGGACGTTCCGATAAGCGAGATACCCATCGAGGGCATCACAAACGGCGTTCACACGATGACCTGGGTCCACAACGAGATGAGGAAGCTCTTCGACCGTTACATAGGGAAGGTATGGCGTGAGCACACCAACATCGAGGGCATATGGTACGCGGTTGAGAGGATACCGGACGGAGAGCTCTGGGAGGCCCACCTGGAGGCCAAGAGGAGGTTCCTTGAACTTCTCAGGAGGAAAGCCATCGAGAGGAATAAACGACTGGGGATAGAAGATCCTATACCCGCCGTAGACGAGAACGCCTTAATCATTGGGTTTGCGAGGCGTTTCGCCACTTACAAGCGGGCAACGCTGTTGCTGACCAACCTTGAGCGGCTGAAGAAGATCCTCAACGATCCAGATAGACCGGTGTACATTGTGTTCGGTGGGAAGGCCCACCCGCGCGACGAGGCCGGCAAGGAGTTCCTCCGCAGGGTCTACGAGGTCTCCCAGATGCCGGAGTTCAGGGGCAAGATATTCGTCATGGAGAACTACGACATGGGCAGCGCCAGGCTGATGGTGGCTGGCGTTGATGTGTGGCTCAACAACCCGCGCAGACCCATGGAAGCCAGTGGAACAAGCGGCATGAAGGCCGGTCTTAACGGTGTTCTGAACGTTAGCATCTACGACGGCTGGTGGGTCGAGGGGTACAACGGCAAGAACGGCTGGGTGATCGGTGACGAGAGCACCGAACCTGAGATTGAGGCGGACGATGTCAATGACGCGGAAAGCCTTTACACCCTCTTGGAGCGGGAGGTAGTCCCAACTTACTACGACAACCGCGAACGCTGGATATACATGATGAAGGAGAGCATAAAGAGTGTGGCCCCGCGCTTCAGCACCCACCGGATGGTGAAGGAGTACATGGACAAGTTCTACTCAAAGGCCATGAGCAACCACATCTGGCTTACAAGGGAGAATTATCGCGGTGCAAAGGACATAGCGGCCTGGAAGGATCGTGTGACTGCATCCTGGGGAGGAGTGGTTATAGAAAGTGTGGACGTAGAGGACAGGAGCGGTCTGGAGGCGACGGTGTACCTGGACGGCTTGAACCCCGAGGACGTTAAACTGGAGCTCTACTGCGGGGTGTACAAGGGGGGCTACGGCATTGAGACTCCTCACGTAATAGAACTCCGGCACCCGGAGAAGCTTGAAAATGGTCGCTGGCTTTACCACTATCGGGGCAACGCCCTCAAGCATCTGGGAGACCCGTGCTGGTCGTGTTCCCTTAGGATCTATCCGCACCACGAGAAGCTGCCCCATAGGTTCCTCCTCGGTCTGATCAAATGGCGGGACCTGAAAGGTTAGTTTTACACTTTTTTTAACTATTTTGGACAAAAGTAACGTTCTGTTAGCTTTTTCTGATGTTGTATGGGTTAATTTTTTAAGGATAAACTCCCTCTATCTTAGACTATACTTTGGGGGTGAAATTATGAATGAAATAAACAAGTGGTCAATATACCTAATGTTCCTGGTTGCAGGTTTTGCAACTGGAATCGGGAGTATAGGTCTTTTCCCTCAGTTCTGGCTTCGGTACGGAGTGACGGGACTTGCGGTGCACGTGGTGTTCCTGGCGCTGTTCACGTACGTGGCAATCCTTGAGGCGGAGAAAGTCATGAAATCGGGTTACTACTTCGCCGAACTTTACAACAAGGTCCTTCAGAAGCCAGCCCTGTTGATGGCAATAGTGGTTACCATAGTGCTCTTCCTGTCCTATTACACGGCCAACGTTATGCTGTCCCTTATAGCGCCCCTGGTTGGAATCGGTGCCGCTGGCAGGCTGATCGCAAAGGTTCTGATGCTGGCTCTGGTGTACCTGGTTATAACGAGGGCGAAGGAGAAGACCTTCCTGGTGATGGCCACCGGTTCGGTGTTCTTCCTGGTGGTGATATTCCTCACGGCGATAGTCTTCAGGATGCAGATTCCCCAGGGTGCAACTTTTCTGGGCATGGGTAAGCACATGATGTCTGCTCACGTGGGTGTCAGCCTTTCCATGATAAAGGACGCCGCATCACGGGCGATCTATGGTGTCGGCCTGGGTTTTGCCTTCTATTTGATGCTCGGAAGCTTCATGAACGAGCGCTTCAACGCGAAGGTCATTATAGGCGTTGGTATCCTGGTCCAGTTTATCGTCAGCATCGTATCAACGTTCATAGTTATCTACGCACTCGCCCCATCAACCCCGGCCAGGTTCCTCAAGTACGTCTACGGTGGTGAGGAGGGGGCCATAAACCTAATGAAGGATCTGCCCACAATACTGTCTGGGCACCCGGCTCTGCTTGCCCTCTTCGCACTGTCCATATTCATGGCCGGTCTCACCAGCATCCTGCCAGCCGCAGAGGTAGGCCTGCAGTCGGTGGAGGCTTTCCTGCATACAGGGAGAAACAAAGCGGCCCTCTACATCACTCTAGCGGCCTTTGCAATTGGGATCCTTGACTCCCCCGCCAGTCTTGCAGAGATGACACTGAAGGCCGTCACCATAGCAACGTTCTTCACCGCGATCTTTGAGCTCTACCCGGTTATCGGGGGCAGAGAAAAGCCCTCCTCTGCGGTGCTCGCCGTTGCTGCCGTGGTGATATCACTCTTTATCATAGGGGGTATTTATGCACTGTACGTGGTCGGTAAAGCGGGCGGTATATACATAGGTTCGGTTGTGCTTGCCTTAGTTGTCGTGCTCTTTGGTATCTTCGGCAGCAATCTCGTTGCATCCCCAGCTTCTGAGTAATTTCCCTTCTCTTTTTAATTTTCGTTTTTAGTCCCGCCCTTTAGCTCGCGTGGGGGTACGTCCTTATAAAGCAAAGGAATAATGGGTGTCATCTGTGAGCGAAGATCGCCCGAACCTTTCCATCTTTTACCTCGTCTATTCTGACGAAGCCAAAGCGCTCGAACTGGACGATGTCATCTGCCTTAACGTCAGCGTCTCCCTCGAGGATGCCTTTTCTGACCACCAGCTCGTCCCCCTCCGGGACAAGGACCTCACAGGGCTTCCTAGCGGTGATCCAGTGAACCATCCTCCAGCGGTTCTCCCTGGCGACTTCGTAGTCGACGCTGTGGAACCTCGCTTTTATGCCCCCATCGGAGACCTCGACTATCTCAACGTTGAAGAGGTCCTTCAGGCGGACGAAGTTGCCTGGCTTGAACAGCTCCATGTCATCCTTCGAGACGTAGATGGGTTTTCCGGGCACGAACTTGAGCTTTCTAACGCCCCTCTCCGGGTGGTCCGGGTGGAGCGGAATCTCGGCAATGAATTCCTCGTCATAGCCCTCGATGTACATCGGAATCGGGTCAGCGACGAAGAAGTAGCGGTTTGCTATCGGCTCGATTATCTTCCTGTTTATCGCGGCTAAATTGTCCCAGCTTATCGTGGTGTCGCTCCTCTTGAGGCCGACCTCGATGATGAGTTCCCTTATTGCCTCAGGCCTTATGCCGCGCCTCCTGAGGGCCCTTATGGTGCCGAGCCTGGGGTCGTCCCAGCCGAGGTACCTGCCCTCTTCTATTCCCTTTCTGGTTTTGGACTTGCTGAGGATGACACCCTCGATGCTGAGCCTTCCGTGGTGAACCGTCTGCGGGTATTCCCAGCCGAAGTAGTCGTAGAGGTAGCGCTGTCTTGTCTCGTTCTCCGCGTGCTCCTGTCCGCGGAAGATGTGGGTGACGCCAAGTTCGTGGTCATCTATGGCCGAGGCAAAGTTGTAGAGCGGCCAGACACGGTACCTGTCGCCGACACGCGGGTGGTCCGCGTTATCGATTATTCTCAGCGCCGGCCAGTCGCGGACGGCGGGGTTGGGGTGCTTAAGGTCAGTCTTTATCCTGACGACGGCTTCGCCTTCCCGGTACTCTCCGTTCAGCATCTTCCTCCAGCGCTCGAGCTGGACCTCCGGCGGCTCTTCTCTGTGCGGACAGGCGATGCCCCTGTCGCGAAGCTCGCGGAACTTCTCCGGCGGGCAGGTGCAGACGTAGGCCTTTCCGCCCTTTATGAGCTCCTCCGCGTACCTGTAGTATATCTCCAGCCTATCGCTGGCGATGTGAACCTCATCGACCTTGAAGCCAAGCCACTCGAGGTCCTCCTTGATCCACTCGTAGAACTTGGGCTCGGGTCTCTTGACCTTCGGATCGGTGTCGTCGAAGCGGAGTATGAACCTGCCGCCGTAGAGCCTCGCGTACTCGTGGCTCAAAATTGCGGCGCGGGCGTTTCCCAGATGGAAGGCACCATCTGGGTTTGGGGCGAAGCGGGTAACGACCTTTCCTTTTTCCGCTTTGGAGAGCGGTGGAAGACCCTTCTTTTCTTCCGTCTTGGTCTTCTTCTCATCAAAGAACTCAGGGTAAATCTCCCGCAGCTTGGCCTCCTGCTCCTCAGAGGGGAGCGCGTTAACCTTCTCCACAATTTCGTTCACGAGGGGTATTATCTCCTTTGCCCTTGGCCTGAGCTCGGGGTTCTCACCCAGGGCCTTCCCGATGACGGCTTTGGGGTTTGCCTTTCCTCCGTGCCTGTATGCGTTGATGAGCGCGTATTTCCAGATAACCATCTCTGTCTCCATTTTTCACCACCGGGAAAAGAAGATGGGGGGACGTTATAAAGTTTAGTCTTGGTCTTTGTATATCTCCTCGCTCCCTTCGTCCCACCTCACGGCCTCGTAGAACACAAGGACAATACCAACACCTCCTGAGATGAGGCCTGCCGTTCCAAAACCCGTAATAGCTAGTAGAATTCCCCACAGCAGCAGACCGATACCCAGAAGTGCGACTTTAATCCCCACGTAGATGCACCGGATAAGTTGTTACTCTGGAAGTTTAAGAACGTTTTGCCTGAAGTTCCCGGAAGAGGTATAGGAAAAGAAGAGGTATAAGAAAAAGGGAGTCACTCTGCGAAGGTGACTATCTTGAGGTTTATCGGGCGCCTTACGACGTTGTACTTCCTTGCACCGACGAGGTACTTGATACCGCTCTCGCTGACGTTGTCTATTAGTCTCTGGGTTATGACGCCGTTGAAGACAACTGCATAGGCGCCTTTCTCTTCTTTTATCCTGTTTGTGAGTTCTCTCACAGGTACCTCTGCTATAACCTTCTTGTCCCTGTCCAGCAGGAGTGCAATGGAGTCCTTGGCTCCCTTGACCTTTTCAACGTACTCCTTAAAGGGCTCCAGTTCACTGGCTGCCCCCTTCTGAATCGGCCTTACTATCCTCTCTTCTCGTTTCGGTTCGGGTTTTTCGTGTGATCTTGCCTCCGTCGCGGGACGGTTTTCTGATCTCTGAACTTGAACCCTAGTCGGGGCAACATGGCCCTTTGTCTCTTTCTTTTCACTTTCAGCCCTTTCCTTTTCCCTTATCACTTCATAGAAGTTTCTGCCTTTGTAGAATATTTCGGTTATGACCTGCTCGGCCGGAACCTTGCTCCTGAGGGACTTGACTATCTCCTTCTTGGTAAGCTCCTCGACCTCCTTGCCCTCCGGTGCCCTTGCCACGTAGTCAACATCCGCCACCTGAAGGAGCTCCTTGAGGATGAGCTCACCGCCGCGGTCGCCGTCGGTGAAGGTTGTAACTATTCTCTCCTTGCTGAGCTTGATTATCGTTTCCGGAATCGACGTCCCTTCCACGGCTATGGCGTTCTTTATGCCGTGTTTGAGCAGGTTAAGGACGTCCGCCCTTCCCTCAACGACTATGATGGAGTCCGAGAACGGAACGTGCGGACCGGATGGAAGCTTTTCAGGGCCGTACTCTATGAGTTCCTTGGCGCGGACCGCTTTCTTGACTTCCTCGGTAAGCTCCTGGGTCTCGGGTATCTCCTGCTCCATGAGGTTTTCAAGTATCTGTTTTGCCCTCTCTATGATGTACTTCCTCTTGGTGGCACGAACGTCTTCAATCCTGAGAACCTTGATGTGGGCCTCGGCGGGTCCTACTCTGTCGATGGTCTCCAATGCGGCCGCCAGGATGGCGGTCTCAACCCTGTCAAGGCTCGATGGGACGGTTATAGTGCCGTAGGTCTTTCCGCCCTTTGTGTGAACTTCAACTTTTATCCTTCCAATCCTTCCAGTCTTCTGGAGTTCCCTGAGGTCGAGATCGTCACCCAGAAGGCCCTCAGTTTGACCGAAAATTGCCCCGACGACGTCAGGCCTTTCAACGATTCCACTTGCCTCGAACTCGGCGTAGACAACATATTTAGTCGTTCCGAATTCATCCTTGGCTGACATACCATCACCTTCCTTCCTTTTTTCAAACTTCTGCTTTTCAGCTAAAATGTGGTGAAGCACGGTCTTTTTTCGCTTCATTGTATCCCCTCCATTGGGGGTCAGAAACGGAGGCTGTTTTCAGGTACAGCCTGTACAGATCCTCAACGCCCTTTATGTCCTTCTTGACTATCCTCCTAAGCTCCCTGCGCGTCTTTGAGTCAACCCTGCACGGGAAACCCTCCAGGTACCGGAGCAGCTTCCCCGCGAGTTCCTCCCCAGCACTGTCGAAGTCGGTAAGGATCATTACATTCCCAAATGATGATGCGATGAGAGCTGTTTCGGAGAGCGGTAAGCGTGAGAGCCTTATTATCTCCACCCTGACCCCCAGATTCCTCAAGGCCACCTCGTCTCGCGGGCCTTCAACTACGATGGCCCCCTCAAACTCTCGCACTTCGTCTATAAGTTCGAGGAATCTTTTATAGTTTTCGGCGTACATTTCGCCGTCGTGTCGATAACGGCGTTAAGGGGTTATAAGCCTATTGCTACAGTCCGTATCTGTGTCCAAAGATGGGCCATCTCATGTAATCTCTCCTGCTCACGTACCAGAGGGAAAAGAGGGCATCTCCAGCTGGAAAAGCAAAAAGAAGGACGCTTTCTATACCTTGGGTTTTATATAGTGCGCTATGGTCACTGCTACAACAAATCCCACAAGGAATCCAGTGAAGAAGAACAGGGCTCCAGCACGCTTGGGGCTTGAAACCGTGAATAGGATAACGGAGGATATTATCAGGGCTGATACTATCCCTGCTGTTCCCAGGCAATATATGAGAACGCCAGGAAGACCGCTATCGAGAAAAAAAGTCCAGGGATCTTTCATACCACCACTCGATTTTGTGTTGTACGATGGGGCTCCAAAACCTTTCGCTCAGCAGACGTCCCTCACTGGAATCGTGTGGCTCATCGGCTCCTCGTAGAACTCCTCAATGAGCCTCTGGAGCCTCTTTGAGAGCTCTATCTGAACCCCCCACGAGCCCTCTATCTTCCCCTTAGCGGCCATTCTTCCCAAAAAGCGCTTCATCTCCTCACTCAACGGGCTCGGCCTGCAACGTGCCCAGGGCGTTCCGGGAAGTGGCATGAAGTAATGAGCACGGACCTTTCCTCCCCTCCTCAAGATCCATTTCATCAGCTCGATACTTTTGCGCTGGCTCTCCTCGCTCTCGTTTGGGAGGCCTACTATGAAGTCAACGACCGGCTCAAAGCCGTACTCAAGCATGTATTCCACCGCCCGCTGGACGTGCTCGACCCTGTGAATCCTGTGCATGGCCCTCAGCATGGCATCGTCGCCGCTCTGGGCGCCTATGGCCAAACGCCTGTTGTCTGCGTAGTCTACGAGCAGTTCAAGGGTCTCAGGCAGAACAAACTCCGGTCTGACCTCACTAGGGAACGTCCCGTAGAAGAGCCTCCTGCCCTCTTTCCGGAGGGGTTGGAGTGCCCTGAGAAGGGCCTCAAGCTTATCCAGCTTCATTATTGCCCCGGGGCTTCCATAGGCGAAGGCGTTGGGGGTTATATAGCGCATGTCTTTCATTCTCCTTGAGTACTTTACCACTTGGTCTATTGGCCTGTGTCTCATCCGGAGCCCCTTGATGTACGGTGTCTGGCAGTAGTAGCAACCGAAGGGACAGCCCCTTGTTATCTCGATGGGGGATATCAAGCGAACGCTCTCGGGATACGGCGGGAAGCGCCAGAAATCTTCGACCTTAGCGAAGCCCGTAAAGATGAACTCGCCGTTGATGTGAAAAGCGAGCCCCCTGATGTCGAGGAGCTCCCCTGTGATCTTGTATCCGGTCTTTTTCAGCACGGTGAGGAGCTGGTAGAGAACCTCCTCGCCCTCCCCTATAACGGCGATATCAAAGCCGAGCTGGTTCAGGGTGTGCTTCGGCATGGCTATTGCGTGGTAGCCTCCGGCTATTAAAAGGGCCCCCTCCTTCTTTAACAGCTGGACCTCCTTGGGCAGGTCTCCCCATATCTCCTCCGTGAAGAAGGAGTAGAGAACCACCCTCGGTTTTGCCTGGAGTATCTCCCCGAAGTCCTTGGTTACTAGAAGCTCACTTAGGTCAAAACCCTGGCTCTCCAGGGCACCGAGGAGATGGACGAAGGCGTTGTGGTTGCGTTTGGTCATTCGGACGACTATCTCGGGCATGTCTGAAACCTGAAGAATGGACTTAAAATCTTAACGGCTGGGAAATATGAAGCAAAAGAGGCAAAAACGGCCTTCAAGCCTTGATGGCGAGCTTGATGTCCTCGGCCTTGACGGTCTTTCTGCCGGCGTGCCTGGCGTACTCGGTTGACTTCTTGGCAAGCTCGATGGTGTATTCCTCGAGGTATTCGGCGAGGACCTTGGCGGCCTCCTCACTGACCCTCTCAGCACCGGCCTTCCTAATCAGCCTGTCAATAGGGGCAATCGGCAACTCAGCCATTCACAACACCTCCAGGAAGGGTTTTTCATAATCCTTTAGGCAATTGAAGATATATAAACCTTTCGGTAAAACGGGGCCATTTCCTTCCTTTCTACGCTTTCATCTCCCGCATAGGGAACTAACTTGACCATTGAACCTTCTTCTGTGACCCTAACCAAAATCTAACTTAAGGGAATTGGATGTTTCTTGATAAAAGCCCCTATCCAGATGGGACACATAAATCACTGTTAAATTTAGGAAGCATCTTCTTCTCTTAACAGCGGCTTTATACACCATCTGTGGGTATATTCCTCCGATGTAACATATGGGACTGGAAAATGAAATGGTTTACTTCGCTCCAGCATCTTGGGAAGGAAGGCGCCTTTTTGAATGTGCTATCCCCTGACTGCCCTGATACCTTCCGCGGTAGGGATGCTTTGACGGTCCCTCCAGGCGAATAAACGCTATCTGAACAAAACGTTCACCATGGAAGAGCTCCACTGGTTCGTTCCCGGAGTTGAATACTGCGAGTGTCAGTCTCCCATCCCATCCGGGATCAACCCACGCGAACGAGCCGAGTAAACCCTCCCTGGCGAGGCTGCTCCTTAGCTTCATATCTCCCATGATGTTATCTGGGAGCTTGAGGCGCTCGAGGGTGAGGATGAGGGCGTGTGTCTTTGGAGGGATCACTACTTTTCCAGTCCCCTCAACGTCGATTAGTTCCCCGTTCATGTAGGCTTCCTTCCCAACGCTCAGGTCGTAGCCCGCCGGCTGAAGGGACCCCTCGTTAAATGGTTCGATCATGATCTCTTTTCTGATTTTCCAGTCGGGCAGCATCATAAAAACCACCGCAAGGTTTATTTTGGCAACCCTTAAAACATTTCCGAGGGCCCGTGGCCTAGGGGATATGGCGCCGGCCTTCGGAGCCGGTCTCCGCGGGTTCGAATCCCGCCGGGCCCGCCACATAAACTTTGCCTTCGCAAAGTTTCATCAAAGTTGGTAGCTCCTTAGTGAGGACTTAAATTTCGTGTGATTTCCCTATTCAAGGGCCGTTTGACTGTGGGAACTGTTCAAGTTGCTCCGTGAGTGAGGGTTTAACTTTAAATCGACGCCCGAAGGGCGTCAAGAGGAGAATAAATCCGTGTGGGGGTTGCTTAAGTTTACCTTTGTCTGAAAGATGAGGGATTATGAGTGAAATTCCTCCCTTAGACAGTTTAAGAAGAGCTACGAACTTTTGGTGAAGCTTTTCTCAAAAGCTTCAGTGCTGGCGGAAAGATGTGGGTAATCATAGAAGTGCCTCTTTCAGAGTATCCCCCCATGAAAATGAGGTTAAAAGAGGACCATTGGTACAAGGGAACTTTACTCCTGCGTTAGGCCGTGTATCAGGTCGTCCAGAACTTTGTAAGCTTCGCTGGTGGCGTATACCTTTTCCATTGTTTTCATGATCTTGTAATGGGCATCAACGCGGTATGCACTGATGTCTCCTTTAACTCCGTACGACCCCACGAGAACCTCGCTCACCATGCTTACCCATTCCGTGTAGATGGCCATCAGTTCTTCTAAGATTTGCACCTTTGTGGCGAGGGTCGCTCCCTCAAGGGCTTTATCCAGGGGTTTGCCCCCGATCTTCTCAAGGGTTATGGGCATGGTGACCACCGGATAAGTATGGTGGTCAAATTATTTAACCCTATTCTACTCTGAGGTTATGAATGCCTCATGCCCAGAAGATGTTTGAATTGTAAAGAAAATTAAGCGATGCCCGCCAGGGGGCGGACAGAGAGAAAGGGATTTCAGCCGAAGAGGGCGCCGAGACCTGCGAGGGCCTCCTCTTCCTTCTCTTCCTCTTCTTCCTCCTCAACCGGGGCCTCCTCTGAAGCCGGGGTCGGGGCTGCAGCAACGGCCACCGGGGCGGCGACCGGCATGGCGGCCTTCTCTATGACCTCGTCGATGTTGACACCCTCAAGCGCTGCAACGAGGGCCTTGATCCTTGCCTCATCGACGCTAACACCGGCAGCCTCAAGGACCGCCTTTATGTTCTCCTCGGTTATCTCCTTGCCAGCGGCGTGGAGCAGCAGAGCGGCATATACGTACTCCATTTTTCGCACCTCCAATCATCTTCATTTTTCATTCATTTCACACGGATCTGTTCAGGGATACGAGGGAAATGGAAAGTTCAGCCGAAGAGCGCACCCAGTCCTGAGAGTGCTTCCTCTTCGGAGGCTTCCTCTTCTTCCTCCTCTTCCTCAGCCTCCTCAACCTGTTCTTCCTGCTGAGGCTGAGCGGCAACGGCTATTTGTGCCCCTTGGTTTAAAAGCTCTTTGGTCCTCTCGTCGAGCAGCTCCTCAGGTAGCTCCCCTGCTATGAGCAGGACCGCACGCAGGGCCCTGCCAAAGACGTCCTCGATTGTCTCTGGGGTGATGTAACCAGCCTCTACAGCGACGTTCTTTGCTCCGAGGAAGGCTTTCTGGATGATTGCCTCGATGGTCTGGCTCGTCGGGTACGCCGTGTTGACCGACAGGTTGAACGCATGGGTATAGGCCCGCTGAAGCATGTTGATATACTCGCTCTCATCGATGGCAAGGACCTCTGGAGTGTAGACGAGTCCGTCCTCGTAGGCCGCGAGCAGGTTGAGACCGACCTCAAGGGGCTCGATACCGAGGGCGTTAAGTATCCTCGCGAGCTGGTCGGTGATGACCTCGCCGGCCTTAAGGGCGGTGTAGTCCTTCTGTATATTGACCTTGCCTTTCTCGATCCTCGCTGGAATCCCTAGGGACTGCATCTCACCAACAAGCGGACCCGGGGCCAGCGAAGTTGGGCCAGCAGGTATGATAACATCGTGTGGAACTACTGCACCGGCTTTGGCAGGGGCAGGGGTTTTGCTCTCCTCAAGCAATTTGTAGAGCTTAAATGGGTTCATATCAGTTGCCAGGATCCCAGCGCCTCCTTCTATGTGCTCGATGAGCTTTTCGAGTTCTGGTTTTCCGAGCTCCTGGGCAGCCCTCTTGAGGGCAAGCTCTATGAGAGTGTTCCTGGAAACTCTGAGGAGGGCCTTCCCCCTAAGCTTCTCCCTCATTCTGGAGAGTGGGTAGGCCGGAACGCCGGCAACATCCACGAGGGCTATCACTGGATACCCCTTGATGACGTTGGCGAGCTCTTCAACTTCCTTCTTCTTCCACTCAGCGACGTGGGCCATCTTCCTCACCTCTCCACCTTAACGGCTGGACCCATGGTGGTCTTGATGTACACTGACTTCACTTGGTTCTCTCCCCTCTCAAGCTTGCCCAGCACGGCGTTTAGAACCGTCTCAGCGTTCTCGGCGAGCTTCTCCTCGTCCATGTCTTCGGTGCCAACCGGTGCGTGAACTACCGGGTTGTTCTTGAGCTGGACCCTGATCGTCCTCTTGAGCCTGTTGAGTATCGGTTCAAGGTTGGTCATTGTCGGTGGGACTACTTGAGGCATCTTGTTCCTTGGACCTAGGTACCTACCCAAGTACTTACCTATCTTTGGCATCAGTGGTGCTGCGGCAATGAAAGAATCGTACCTCTTCGCAACTTTTCTGGCTTCCCTTGGGTTCTTAGCGAGCTCCTCAAGCTGCTCCCCACTAATCACATCAAGCCCGAGCTTCTTAGCCGCCTCGGCAACGGCACTATCAGCGATGACCGCGATTTTGGGCTCCTTCCCACGACCGTGGGGCAGCACAACCTCAAGCTTGAACCTGTTCTCAGGTTTCTTCAGGTCGATGTCCCTGAGGTTGACTGCCAGTTCGACGGTCTGTGTGAAGTGCCGCGGCTTGGCCCGGGCCTTCGCCTCCTTCACCGCTTCCAAGATTTTCTGCCTGTCAAAGGCCATTTACAGCCCCTCCTTTTCTTTTTTGATTTAAGCCTTAAAAAGTCAAAAATGCTAAAAAGAGAGATTTTTAAAATTTTCCCTCACTCTCCGGCGCCTGCAAAAACTTCGTCGTAGACGCCTTCGTCGATTTCGCGCTGAACCTCACGCGGATCCTTGCCCTCAACGGTTACGCCCATGCTGAGGGCCGTGCCCACGACTTCCTTTGCCGCAGCCTTAAGATCGGCAGAGAGCATCTGCTCGACCTTGGCCTTGGCGATCCTGATGACGCCTTCCATGCTCAGGTCCCCAACTGGGCTGTGTCCGGCCTCACTTGAACCCTTTGTGGCACCGATTTCCTTCTTGATGAGCTGGCTGACCGGGGGAACACCGACCTCAATCTCAAAGGTTTTCTTCTTGGGGTCGGTGACTATGATCTTAACGGGAACCTGCATCCCCTCAAAGTCCTTGGTGGCTTTGTTTATTTCGTCAACTACCTGTTTAACGTTAAGCCCAAGCGGGCCGATTGCCGGTCCGAGTGGAGGGCCTGGAGATGCCTTTCCTCCCTCAACGAGGACTTCAACGACCTGTGGCATTGTTCTCACCTCTCTTTATCTGGTTTCTTTCACTCCTTCTGGCGTTTGCTTATAAGCCTAACGTATTCTCCCCTCACCGTAACGGGGATTGGAACTATTGAGCCTATGAGCTCCACCACGATTTCGTCCTTGCCTTCGTCCACACGGACGACTTTTGCTTTTTCTCCCTTGAACGGGCCTGAAATGAGTTCAATTATATCACCCGGCTCGAAGCCACTGACCGCGGGCTTCTCTTCAAGGAAGTGTTCGATCTCCTCGAATTCAACCTCTCCGGGTAGCGTACCTTTGGCGTGGCGTATCCCTTTGATGGCTTCGTCCACGGCACTCTTGTTGGGTGCTTCTACGAATATGTACCCCTTGACTTTTGACGGTGCGAGCACGGCGTATATTGGCAGGTTGTACGTTTTGACTTTGCTGTATATCAGTTTTGCCGTGGTCTCTTCCTGGCCCACGGTGACCCTTACTGTGAATATTCTGCTATCGCTCATGTTCCTCACCACAGACAGTTCAGGAGCCGGTTGTTAGGTAGCCAATCATACGGATTATGAGCCCGATGGTTCCGATTAAAATCATTCCGATGCCGGTTATTTTGACCGCCATCTTGAATTCCTTCCACCCGGGCTTCTTGGTGACCATCAAAACCCTCCGCGACTCCGTGAAGAAGCTTTTAAGTTTTTCCATGTTTGTTACCACGCTCGTCACCTCGCGTAAATTTGTGGAAAATGAAAGCCTTTAAAGCTCCTCAAGGTCCAGCTTAATAACTTTTCTCTCGCCCTCCTCACCGAGGTATTCGGGAGTTTCCTCTTCGGTAACCGCGTAGGGGGAACTGACTCCTGTGACCACTATGAGGATTCTTATGGTCTTGCCGAGCTCTTCATCTATCTGTATTCCCCAGATTACCTGGGCCTCCGGGTCGAGTTTGCTCGTGACAACTTCAATTATCTGCTGAGCCTCCTCAAGCTTTACGTCGCTGCCGCTGATTGCTATCAGTGCCCCCCTAGCGCCGCTTATGTCCACGTCGAGGAGCGGACTGTTGAGGGCCTGCTGGGCAGCCTCTAAAGCCCTCTTCTCGCTGTCGCTCTCGCCGATGCCTATCATTGCAACGCCGCCGTCCTTCATGACTGCTCTAACGTCGTTGAAGTCAAGGTTAATGAGGCCCGGCCGGGTGATGAGCTCGGTTATACCCTTGACCGCCTGGACGAGTATCTCATCGGCGACCTTGAAGGCCATGTGAATCGGCAGGTTCGGAGCCACTTCCATAAGCTTGTCGTTCGGGATTACTATAACGGTGTCACTGTTCTTCCTGAGCCTTTCCAGGCCGTATTCGGCGTTCTTTATCCTCCTAATGCCTTCAACTGTGAATGGGAGGGTCACCACTGAGACTGTCAGAGCTCCCATCTTCTTGGCCATCTCAGCAACGACCGGAGCGGCACCGGTTCCGGTTCCCCCACCGAGACCACAGGTTATGAAGACCATGTCCGCTCCCTCAAGGGCCTCTCTTATATCTCTCTCATTCTCCTTAGCCGCTTCTTCCCCCATCTTGGGGTTGTTTCCGGCCCCAAGACCCCGCGTAAGCTCCTTACCAATGAGTATCTTCTTGTGAGACCTCACCTTGAGGAGGTCCTGAGCATCAGTGTTCACGGCGATTATCTTAGCACCCTGAATACCAACCTGCATCATCCTGTTAATCGTGTTACAGCCGGCACCACCAACACCAACCACGTATATCTTGGCCTGTATCTGTTCGAGGATCTTCTTAAGTTCCTCATCTACATCGGTTTGGGGAGCCTGAGCCTCCGGGACCTTTTCTATGTCGGAGGAAGTTCTTTCGATGGCATCTTCAATCAGCTTCAGCATTTTCCACCCTCCAGGCAATTTAACATCTGTTTCACTTTGTACTCAAGTGGTATATAAATTTAGCTAAACCGAGTGCTGATTTTAAAATGCCGCTTAACACCTTTAAAGATTTCGATTATCAGTCTTTAATGAACTCCAAGCCCAGCTCATCCGCTACCAGCTTGGCCGTCTCCCGGGTCTCCCTCTTGGTGCCCTTCCAATCAACATAAATGGCCTCAACTTCGCCTTCCGTCCTGTCCAGGGCATGTATTATGATCTCCCTACTGAGGGGATGGGTGTACTTCGGCGCTATGTGACCGAAAGCCAAATCCCATTCAAGGGCCCTCTTGGTCTCTTTGGGGGCGTAGTGCCCTCCGCCTATTCCAAGTGCCGTTTTGAATTTTTTCTTCCCGTAGTTCTTGAGGGTATGGATTATGATTTCTGCGATTATCTCACCCGCCCTCTCGTTCGTCCATTCTTCCCTGCTTGATCCGATCTCTATGAAAAAACTTGGAACGCTTAAAACACTTGGGCCATGGTGCGTGGCCTCGTAGCACACAGTCCACCCGAGGTCGTTCAGCTCGTACATCTTTAGAAGGGCAAGTTTCATTGCGTTTGGCTGAGCTACCGCCAGATCTTCGTCCCTTCCCCCGTACACCGCCTTGCCCCAGTTGCCCGTGACGTGAGTGGTTAGGGCGGGAAGGTTCTGTTTGCTTGAATGGCGCGAGGCAAATGCTATTATCTCTGGCTTTGTTCCAAGTGTCTTCGCGATGGCCTTGTCAAGCCCGTCGTAGTATATCATCTCGTCGTTGGTGGTCAGTATGAGGGTATCCCCACTCTTGAAGACGGGGTTGCCGTCGAAGTGAATTTCAACCTCCCTGAAGCCGAAGTATTCCACGAGCTTGTCCAAAATGTTCATCGATGCCGGGTCAACCTTTGTTGTCATTATTACCTTCATCTCGATCCCCCATGTTACATAAACCCGTCTATTAAAAGAGTTTTCTAGGTTCGAAATATGTATGTTTATCAAGTATGTTCCGATTAAGATCCGGTAAAATGGGCTCTTTCAAAGAAAGTTTTACGAAAAAGTAACGCAAATTATATACACCTAGAGATGTGCAGCAATATCTTAATATGGCAATTTGATTATATTTGAACATTCATATTTGGAGGTGTCTTTGGATGAAAGGGTTTGCTACCGCGGCCCTCGTGGTCGTTATGTTGATCGCCATTATCGCGGCGGGCTGTACAGGTGGCGGGGGATGAATCACCACCCCACCGGTGGTAGAAGCGGCATCAAACTAAAGATGATAGAGAAGTGTGTGGTTTCAGTACAGCATCACCTCAAACCCGAGTTCGCTGAGAAGGTCTGCCAGCTCCTCAGCATCCACGTAGGCGAGCAGGTGATGGTTTCCCATGGTACCGTCGATGAAGTCCATAGCGTCCTCAACGCGGAGCTTTAACTGGGTTCTGCACCGGTTCTCGCTGTGTTCACGTCCTACAACCTCAACGTCCGCCACAACAGCCTTTCTACCCCTTATCTTTAGGAGGGACGCCCTGCCCTTCGGAAGCTTTACCTCAACCCCCACCCCCATACCACTCTCAAAGTGGGTTCTCAGCGTGTAAGGGGCCGTAATCGGGGCCGTACAGTGGGCCAGGATCAGGTAATCCTCACCGTAATCGGCTATGTTGCCCATGAAGGAGGGTTTGTTAAAGAAGCGTCTCACCACCATCATGGCGAGAAGGGAGTTCAGTTCACCCTCACACGCCGCTGGAATGCCCTGGGCGTTGAACATAGCAAGTGCAAGGCACGGCGTCCCCTTGATCTTACCTATCAGGTCAAAGCAGCCTATCGTAAAACCATCCAGGTGGTAGTCCTCAAGGATATGCTTTATAGCCAGGTATATCCTCCCCGCTTTGAGGAGGTCTTCTTTGTCAGGTTCTTTTATGACTTCTGCTTTCTCCACGACCTCCGCAACGGCTTCCCAACCCTCCCCTTCATCAACCTGCTCGTAGTACTCGTAGAACCTCTTCAGGCTTATGTGGGTGTATGGGAGGTCAAACTTCTCGTTTATCAGCCAGGGGGAAACACGTCCTATAAGGCCGATCCTCATACGTAGGAACTTCTCAAGGTTATCCCGCATGTCTTCGTACCCAAGTAGTGCCGCCTTTAACTCGGCGGGATTTTTAACGAGGGTCGCCGGGAGCAACCTTTCCCTGAAGTACTCCCTGAGTTCGATCCCGGCAGCCAGCGAATTGTTGAACTCATCGCCGTACACTATTATGGGTTTCCTGTACATCGCAAACTCCTTAAGCGCACTTTCTGTGCCACCGGTTAGAGGATAGATTACTATTACGTCCACTCTGTTAAAATCAACCTCCCCCTTTGCCCTCTTAAAATCTGCCTTCGTTGATATGAGGAACCCTCCGGAGACCTCAAACTCCCGCACGAGGTTCGTCAGGAACTTTGACGCTTTCTTCTCGAATCCCTTAGGATCTGCAAGTTCACTTACACCAAAAGCCACTCCGACTTTCATGGTTCCACCTAACCGTTTTAAACGGAGAAGCCTAAATAAAGTTGTGGTGGTCATGAGGTTTGTCCTCGATACTAGTATCTTCGTAAACCCAGATATCAGGGATAAATTCGGTGAGAACCCTACCGAGGCAATGAAAACGTTTTTGAAGCATGCGGAAACCCTGTTTGGTCGGGTGGAGTTTTATATGCCGCCGGGTATATACCGGGAAGTGGTGCACTTCGTTGACGTCGAGGAGGTTCTCCCTGACCTTGAGCTTTATATAATCAAGAAGCCCCCCAACGTCCATGATATAAAGATACCTGCGTTCGTCGTCTATGAGCTGGTGGAGGACATAAGACGGCGTATAGATAAGGGGCTGGGGGTGGCGGAGAAGGCCGTTAGGGAGGGGGTAATCGAGACCGACAACATAGACAGGATAATCCAGAAGCTCAGAAGGAACTACCGGAAAGCCCTTCGGGAGGGCATAGTGGATAGCAAAGAGGATTTCGAGCTGATTCTCCTTGCCAAGGAACTGGACGCCACCATAGTATCGGCCGACGTGGGCATACTGACGTGGGCCCAGAAGATGGGGATAAAATGGATCGACGCCGCGAACTTTCGTGAGGTTTTGGAGGGGCTCACCGTCAAACTGGGTGGGGGGAAAAATTTATAAATGCCGACCGGCATGCTATCATCGACGCCCCGGTGGCTCAGCCTGGTGGAGCGGCCGCTTGGTAAGCGGCAGGCCGCGGGTTCAAACCCCGCCCGGGGCTCCACAACAAACTTTTCGCCAGAAAAGTTTGATCAAATCGTTTTTGAATTGCGGCTTAAGCAGGCACTAAATATTGCATGCCTCCTTTTTACTTTCCTTTCAGAGCCTGAAGGGCGTCTCTCTGGAGGCAAAACCCTTCCATTCCAATCATTGAGAAGTGCTCTTCTATATACTCCTATTTGGAATAAAACAACTTATGTGCAGGTGCCTTAGAACAGTTTATCACTTTCCGCCAGCGCTTTCATCAGAAAGGGCTGTTATGGTGGGGCCGCCGAGATTCGAACTCGGGTCACGGGCTCCCAAAGCCCGCAGGATAGGCCAAGCTACCCCACGGCCCCGTCCTGCGGTAGTGCAATGACACCTTCCTTATTAAGCTTTTCGCTTTGAGCAAACAGCCGGCGGCTCATTGGATATCGCATCCCCGTTGAGGATCCTCCCTTCCGAACGGGGCAAGTTTTATAAAAGAAAGGCACAAGCTTAGGCCGAGGCGAGACCGGTGGAGCGAGAGATAACCGAGGAAAAGCTCCAGAGATATTTTAAAATAACTGAAGAAGCTCTTAAGACTCTGGAAATTGCCGTTCATGAGAAGAGCCTCCTAAAGGCGGTCGCCGACGATTTTCTAACAATGGCCAGGAGCTATTTTGAGGATGCAAGGTACTACTATTCCAAGGGGGACTACGTTACTGCGTTTGCTGCGCTCAACTACGCCCACGGTTTCATTGATGCGGGAGTGAGGCTGGGAGTGTTTAACGGAGAAGACGACAGACTGTTTGCCTTCGGATGAGGGGTGAGAACTATGGGTGACTACGTTGTTGTTTTGGAAGCGCCGATAATCGTTAGGGATGTTGAAACCTCTGATGATGCGATAAACGTTGCTGTTTCAAAGGTTGCCAAGGCTCTTAACAAGGAGAAGCTCGACTTCGTGAGGGTTGAGATAGGATATTCTCAGTGTCCTGTTTGCGGTGCTCACTTTGAGAGTGCCTTCGTTATAGGCAACGTGGGTCTCGTCGGAATGTACCTTACAATCAAGGTCTACAACGCTCAGACCGTTGAGCACGCCGAGAGGATAGCCAAGGCAGTCGTGGGTAAGGCCCTTAAGAAAGTGCCATTGAAGATATACGAGATAAGGGAGCTCAGCGAAGAGGAGGAAGGGGACGGAGTGGAGCTGGAGGGTTGATGACGCTTTCCGCCCTCCCCCCAGCCTGTTCTCCTGTCCCCGGACGCGTGATCTCGCTCTGGTTTGCACTTTGGGGTACCGCTAAATTGAGCATTTCGAGCTTTTCATTCCGTACCAACAAAGCTTTTAAGCATCTCCCAATCAACCAACGACATAACATGAGGAGGTTTTATCATGGCAAAGTTCATATTTGTCACCGGTGGTGTTGTCAGTGGTCTTGGAAAGGGCATAACCAGCGCTTCCCTCGGAATGCTCATGAAGGCGCGCGGTTTCAGAACCACCACCATTAAGATAGACCCCTACCTCAACTACGACGCCGGAACCATGAACCCCTACCAGCACGGAGAGGTCTTCGTCCTCGACGACGGCGGTGAGGTTGACCTCGACCTCGGCAACTACGAGCGCTTTCTCGACACCAGCTTAACCTTCGATCACAACATAACCACTGGGAAGGTCTATTCCGCGGTTATAGAGCGGGAGAGGCGAGGCGATTACCTGGGGGCAACCGTCCAGGTCATACCCCACATCACGGATGAGATAAAGTCCCGCATACGGGAAATCGCAAGGGGGCATGATGTCGTTGTCGTGGAGGTCGGTGGAACCGTCGGCGACATAGAGAGCATGCCTTTCCTCGAAGCGGCCCGGCAGATGCAGCTCGAGGAGGGAAGGGAGAACGTCGCCTTCGTTCACGTCACCTACGTGCCGAAGCTTAAGGTCGTTGGCGAGCAGAAGACGAAACCCACCCAGCACAGCGTTAAGGAGCTCCGCTCTCTTGGAATACAGCCTGACGCGATAGTCGCGCGTTCGGAGGAACCACTTGAGGAAGAGGCCAGAAGAAAGATAAGCCTCTTCACAAACGTTCCTGGAGAGGCCGTCATAAGCGCCTACGACGTTGAGGACACCTATGAGGTCCCACTCATGCTCGAAAAGGAAGGCCTGGCCAGGTACATCACCAAGAGGCTCGGCCTCCCCGAGAAAGAGCCAAAACTGGACGCCTGGAAAGGTATGGTCGAAAAGTACAAGTCCCTGAAGGATACCGTTGAGATTGCCGTGGTCGGCAAGTACACAAAGCTCGCGGATTCCTACCTGAGCATAAAGGAGGCCCTCAAACATTCAAGTGTTGCAAACGACGTGAAGGTAAGGATTCGCTGGATTGAGGCTGAGGATGTCGAGAAGCACGGTGTAAAGCTCCTTGAAGGTGTTGACGGCATAATAGTCCCCGGCGGCTTTGGAGCTCGCGGAACAGAGGGCAAGATGCTCGCGGCCCGCTACGCGAGGGAGAACGATGTTCCCTTCCTAGGTATCTGCTTTGGATTTCAGCTTACCGTCGTTGAGTTTGCGCGCAACGTCTTGGGACTGACGGGTGCGCACTCCACCGAGATCGACCCGCAGACACCGTATCCAGTCGTTGACCTTATGCCGGAACAGAGGGGCCTCGACAAGCTCGGCGGAACGATGCGACTTGGTGCCTATCCAGTCAAGATAAAGCCTGGAACCCTAGCTAGGGAACTCTACGGAAGGGAGCTGATTTACGAGCGCCACAGGCACCGCTGGGAGGTCAATCCGGAGTACATAGAGAAGTTTGAGGAGGCCGGCCTGGTATTCAGCGGCATAGCCGGTGACGACGAGAGGAGGATGGAGATACTCGAGCTCCCGGAGAAGAGGTACTTCATAGCCACCCAGTTCCACCCCGAGTTCAAGTCAAGGCCAATGAACCCTGCACCGGTGTTCAAGGGGCTGGTAAGGGCCGCTAAAGAGAGAAAGTTTGGGAGCGGTTAAAACTCCAGACCGAGCTCATCAAGCTCCATGTCCACCTTTTTTAGGTCCTCAAGGCGCCGGAGTTCCCGGTACAACGCCACACCGGCGCTCCACACGAAAAAGTACAGCAGTGCGTCCAGGGGGGCCTGGGCTAGCGCCGATACATACATCGAGACTTCTTTTGAGGCCGTTATCTGGGTTATCATCGATATCGGGGCGGCCGCAACCTCAATCGCCATGAGGATCATGAAGATCAAGAGGCCGAACACCATGGCCGTTTTCATGTTGGAGTATATAAAACCGAGGGCCTCGAAAGCCGGGCCCAGACTCCCTTTCTCAGCGTAGATGGGAACCGGAAGGACTGTGAGGCTCAGGCTCAAGGTTGCTACCAGTATAAGGAGCAGCAAACCTAGTATTACTAGAATCAAGCCCGCTCCACCCAGTATTACCCCAATCCCCACCAGGAGGAGAGGGAGCGCGACGAGCAGGAGGGATATGAGCGTGAATATGAGATTCAAAATGAGCACCCCAGGGAAGTGCTTAATCCCGTCAACTGCCAGCTCAAATAGCGAGTATTCGGAGTCCGTCGAAGACTTCAGAAGGCCTTTGATGACGGAGTACTGAAAAATTGAGGATAGAACCAGAGCAATGACTCCGTATATTGCCAGAATTTTAAGAAACTCGCTCATGTGGGTGGTTTCACCTGCCAGGCTCCCGTGTTCTTCTATTATCACATCCCCGGAGTGAGTTTGGTTGCTCTGAAGGGGGTTGTTTTGAAGGAATGGACTGTTGCCCACCATATACGCCGATAACGGGGCCAGTATCAGGCTCATAACAAGGGGTAAGAGGTATAGCTTTTTATTTTGGATTACGAGGGTGAACGTCCTTGAAAATGCATCCATAGCTCCCATGGAACCACCTAAGAGGGTAAACCCCGGAGAATTTAAAAACTATTCCAGAAAAGCTTATAAACGGCTAGCCGGAAGGGGCGATAGGTTAAGAATTGGTAATACATCGGTGTCATGAGGTGAGATAAATGGCTATCTGGCAGGGAAGGTCACTTAGGAAGCCTTCAGGCGGAAGGATAATCTTCGCGAGGAAAAAGAGGAAGTACGAGCTCGGCAGAGAGCCGGCCTTCACCAAGGTTGGCGAGGAGAGGGAAAAGAAGAAGATCATCAGGACCTACGGTGGAAACAGAAAAGTCCGTCTCATCGAGGCCCTCTACGCCAACGTTTTCGAGGACGGAAAGGGCAAGAAGGTCAAGATCCTCAACGTCCTTAAGAACCCGGCCAACAGGCAGTACGTCAGGAGAAACATCGTCACCAGGGGCGCCATCATCGAGACTGAGGCCGGCAAGGCCATCGTCACCAGCAGGCCCGGCCAGGACGGCATCGTCAATGCGGTCCTAATCAGGGGAGAGAACGCCTGAATTCTTTATCTCCTTTTAAATGTCATCGTTAAGTACAGTTCACCCTAAAAACTTTACGCTACCGTTAACTTCTCTGACTTTACGGGGGTTAACGATATAAAAGAAGAGCTGTCAGAGCTCCAGCTCGTCCCTATACTTCCGCAGCTCTTTCTCCATTATTTTCCTTGCCTGCTCCTCAACCATCGGTTTGACCAGCTCAATGACATGTCTCTTCAGCTCATCCAGACCCTCACCGTTCAGAGCCGAGATTCTGAGGGGTTCGAGCCCCTTGGAGCGGACGAATTCTTCAACGGCCTTAATGTGCCCCTCGTCCGCTATGTCCACCTTGTTGAGGACAACGATGAAGGGGAACTCGCCGAACTCGGCGTAGATTTCCTCGAACAGGTGGGTCTGCTCACTCACGGGGTACCCGCAGTACTCGCTGGGGTCGAAGATGTAGACGATGACCCTGCCGAGGTGTTTCAGGGCAAGAACGGCCTGCCTCTCGACCTCGTTCCTCTCGCTCAGCGGCCTGTCGAGCAAACCCGGTGTGTCTATGACCTGGTATTTCAGGTAGTGCTCCTCGAACTGGCCGACGTTTATGCCTTTGGTGGTGAAGGGATACGTGGCGATCTCCGGCTTAGCGTTCGTTAAGGCACGCAGGAGGGTGCTCTTGCCCACGTTCGGATGGCCCGCTATGACGACCGTAGGAAGTTCCAGGTCAATGACGGGTAGGTTTTTGAGTGCGTTCCTCGCCTGATTGAGGTACTCAAGGTCATCTGCTATGTCCTTGATAATGCTGGCTATCCTCCCGTAGTACGCCCGCCTCAGCTTGGATATCTCCATCGGATCCCTCGAGTACCGGATTTTCTCCACGTACCTCTGTTCAAGGGTTCGGATTGTTTTTATGGCCCAGTTGACCCTTCCCAGCGAGCGGTGAAACTGGCCCCTATTGACGAGGGTATCAACCAACTCACGGTAGAACTCCGGAAGCTCAGAGACGCCTGGTGTCCGGTCTAAGAGCTTTTTCAGGTTGTCGCGCAGCACGTTTGAGACCGTTCTAACCCTTAACTCTTCCCTCCCCCTTGCCTTGGCCTTGGGTCCTCCCTTAGGTGTGAAAGCTGAGGCCGCCTTCTCAGCCCTTCGAAACGCCTTGTCGATGAGCTCATCAGCGGTAAGCACCGTCGGCATCTTCTCGAATGGATTCTTCATCTCTCTCACCTCTTGTTTTCTCGCGGTGATTAGCTTTTCGGGCGAGTATTTAAAGGTTCGCCAGCACCTTCGAAAACTTTATCTTTTCTGGTGTTGAGGTGTCTTTCGTGGTTACTATGGGGTACGGTGCCGCACTGATAGCTGGAATTCTCTGGGGCCTGACACCATGGCTTCCCGTAAGCGACTCTGGTAATTTTGCAACCTCATTACTCTCCGGCTTCACTGGATACGGGGGATATTTTATCCCAGCGTACCTCGGCGCCCTGATGGCTGCCCTGTACCATTTTAGAAACGAGATCTCAGAGGGCTTGCGGAGGCTTCTTTTCAGGGACGTCCGGGTGGAGATGAAGTTCCTGTTCTATTCCTCGATGTTCACCATTCTCGTGGGCTTCGTTCTCTACGCCGGTCTGAAGGCACGGTTATCCCCCGTGATGGCTGACGCCGTTAACGCGGTTGTAGGTCTCCTTATAATGCTCTGTGCCTTCGCTGGTCCCTTGGCGGGCAATATCAACGTTGAAATGAAGGGGCATCCCGATGATCCGTCCCTTATGGACGCCATTGTGTCGGGGATTGCCCAGGGCTTTGCTGCGGTGGGCGGTCTATCAAGGCCTGTCCTGACAGTGGGTTCGCTGTTAGCCGGTGGCCTTCGTGCCAAGAGGGCATTGGAGCTAAGCTTTATGATGGCCCCAGTTTTCATGACTCTCCGCCTTCTGTTCACTGGGAGTCCACCCACTCCTCCCATGCCGGTCGCCTTTTCCGCCTTCCTTACCGCCTTTGTGGTGAGCCTGCTGCTGATGAACGGTCTTCTTATGCTGGCGGAGAAGCTTGGAAATAGGAGGTTTTCCCTGCTGTTTGGTGGAACCGCCGTTTTAGTGTGCGTAGTGGGGGTGATAATTTGAAGGGAGTGATCCTCGCAGCTGGAAGGGGGGAAAGACTTAGACCCCTTACCGATGACAGGCCTAAGGTGGTTTTGAAGGTCGCCAACAGGCCCGTAGTGGAGTACGTCCTTGAGAATCTTGACCCCTTTGTAGATGAATTTGTGATGGTAGTCAGGTACGAGAAGGAAAAGCTTGTGGAAACCCTTGGGGACGAATTCAACGGAAAACCGATAACGTACGTTGAACAGCTCCCGGGTAACGGGACGGCAAAGGCTATAGAATCCGCGGAGGGCCACGTTGGAGATGAAAACTTTATCGTGGTTAACGGGGATATCTACTTTGAGATCGAAGCAATTAAAGAGCTGATATCCGTTTTCAGGAGGGAGAATGCCGATGTGGCCCTCGTTCTGAAGCACTTTGATGATCTCAGCCATTTCGGGGAGGTCAATGTTGAGGGGGATCTCGTTAAAGGTGTCAAGGAGAAACCTGGAAAAGTACCCGGCTACGCCAACCTAGGGATATACGCGTTCAGACCCGCTGTTTTTGAGTTCATTAAAAGAACTGGCTTGAGCGAGCGGGGGGAGTACGAGATAACGGACACCCTTAACCTCATGATAGGGGCGGGTAGAAAGGTTGTCCACGCCCTGTACGGAGGATACTGGAACGACATAGGACGGCCGTGGGACCTCCTGGGGCTTAACGAGTACCTTCTGAAGAACAAACTGGAACACAGAGTCATGGGCACCGTGGAGGAGGGAGTCACAATAGTCCCGCCGGTTGAGATCGGGGAGGGCACGGTTGTCAGGAGCGGAGCATACATCGTGGGTCCTGTTAAGATAGGAAGGAACTCCAAGATTGGACCCAACTGCTTTATCCGCCCGTACACGAGCATCGGGGACAACTGCCACGTGGGCAACGCGGTGGAGGTCAAGAATTCCATCATAATGGACGGTAGCAATGCACCGCACCTGAACTACGTCGGCGACTCAATAGTAGGGGAGAACACCAACCTGGGAGCTGGAACTATAACCGCCAACCTCAGGCACGACAGGGGCAACATTCGGGTTGAGGTGAAGGGCAGACTTGAGGATAGTGGCAGGCACAAGCTGGGGGCAATAATAGGGCATGGCGTCAAAGTTGGGATAAACGTTACGATTTACCCCGGCAGGAAGATAGGGAGCGGCTCCTTTATCGGGCCGGGTGTGATCGTTGATGAGAACGTGCCCTCAGGCACGCTCGTCGTTGTGAAACAGGAAAAGATCTTGAGGGGGATGAAGGGTTGAATCCAATTTCCCTCCTTAACCTGGTCTCCAGATGGATTCTCTTCATGGCCGTTGCATACAAGGCCGCAAAAACCCACGAGAAGAGCTGGGCTCTCCTCTCAATGGCGTTCTTTATTGACGGTCTGAACATTGAAAGCTACATCCTTAACCCTCTGGGGATCCATATCGTGAAGGGGGCCTACGATGTGGCCTCCAAGATACCAAACTTCGCCATAGCCCTCCTCCTGTCATGGGGTGCGCTTCACCTGAAGTACAAGAAGAGTGAGTTTCGGCACGTGGTGCTGTTTGGGGTTCTTGCGGTTGCCTCTTACGTATGGCTGTTCCTCCTTGCTGCCAACGCCTTTGGTGAGGACAACTTTGCCATTAAGTCCTCCTTCCCGTCTCTGGCCCTGGGGCTCTCGCTCATATATCTTGGGTTTGTCCTCCGCGACTATGTGGTGCCCAGGCACCATATCGAGGAGCTGTTCCCCTGGGGTTTGATGCTCCTGGGTGCACTCAACCTCACCTACCCTGTGGGCCGTTCAGTACAGTGGTACTCCACCATGGCGTTCTTCGCGGCGGCTCTCTTCAGGCTGGCGGCGGCCCTTGGAGCTTTAAAGTTCATATTCTATCCCATCGGGGAACCGGAGAGCGCACGTATCGTGGACATAACACCCGGTGCGTACATGTTTCCGAGCAGGGAGGGGATCAGAAAGCGCCTTGGAAGCCTGATGGTGGACCCTGCCCTTGTGATGGTAACCAGGGAGGATCCAGAGGTTTTGAAAGCCCAGCTCCACCCTGATGCTCTCGTTTTCTGGGTTACGAGGGCTAGAGAGGGGCTTATAAACGAGAAACCGGCTATTTATGCCGTGAGCCCGACGAACATCGGGATACTGCTTGATCTGGTCGCCAAGGCAGTAAACAAGGGGTACAGGATACTGTGCGTTGATGCATTCGAGTACATGGCGGTGGAAAACGGGTTTGACTCCGCCTTTAAATTTCTGACCACCCTGAAGGATTTGCTCATGGCGCGGGGTGGAAGTGTGATACTGACGATAAACCCGGATTCACTGGATCCCAGGCAGGAAAAACTCCTAGAAAGGGAGTTCATAAGGGGCTGAGCCCCCTCACCCGAGCTCCATCCTCTCAAGGAACCGCTTGTAGTACCTTTTGTCCTTTTCCAGCTCCACCTTCTGGAGTATCTGCCTCTCTATTGCCCGTAGACCGTCATGAACAGCCTGTATGGCCCCCCACGTTTCTCCCGTGGCTATGTAGATTCCCTTATCTGTAACCACGCGCATCCTTGCTTGGTACAGGTGCACGCCACGGAACTTTTCGTTGAAGCGCCGTATGTAAAGGTAGATGATCCCCTCGTTTCCCAGCATGTCCTCGTACCCCTTCACGAAACGTTTAACATCCTCTATAATCCGCTCCCGCGTGAAATCGCTCAGGATCGCCGCATCTCCTCCGAGCTGCAGGTAGAACTTCGCCTCCTTCTCGACCATCCTTGATATCGGGAGCAGGAGGTCCTTAACGGTTAGCACACCCTTAACGCGGTCACTCTCATCTACCACCACTAAGCCGTCTATGTCGTTATCCCTCATTACCTCTATGGCTTCCCTAACCGTGGAGTCCGGGCGGGCGGTTATTACCCCCCGTATCATGACGTCCCTCAGGGGCGTGCTGAAGGGGGGAACCTTTTCCCCGACGACTTCTCCGAGCTGGGCTTTGAAGCGTGGCCTGATGAACCGTATTATGAGGTCGTGTAGCGTAACGAGTCCTTCAAGCCGTCCCTCCCCGTTGACCACTGGTATCCTGGATATTGCGTGGTCCCTCATCGTTGCAAATGCCTTCGCCACTGTGTCGCCGGGTCCGAGGGTTATGACGTCCTGCGTCATGTACTCGGATATGCTCTTCTTTCCAAACTCCTTCTCGGCCGCTTTTGCCAGGAGGGCCACATCGCTTATAACTCCCCTTATTTTATTCCTGTCCGGGCCAACCGGCAGGGATCTGAGGTCAACCTCCATCATCAGTTTGGCCGCCTTGCTAACGTCTTCTTCCGGCCCGATAACGGGGGCTGGCTTGTAAACGTCTTTAACCTTGGCTTTGGTCGGGTCCCACTTCAGGTGGGAGCGAATTATGAGGTCCTGGGTCAGGACACCTTTGTAGTTTTTCCCTTCAAACACAAGAATCAGGTCAGGGTCTTCCTTCTCGAAGATTCCTATCGCCTCAGAAAGCGGTGCCTCGATGTCCACTTTTCTGTAGCCTTCGGTCATAACCTCCTGCACCGGAATACCGACCATTCCTGCCACCTCCTTCGTTAGTATACTACGGCACTGGTGGATTTAAACCTTTGCAGTGGTCTTTATAATGTGGTTGTTGGACACTTGGGCTGTACGCGGGTTCTATGTAGCCTGTATACTCGACATGTTAAATATAAATGCTTAACAAAAAGGATATAAAGCCCGCGAGGTACTGCCCTTGACGTGCCGGGGTAGCCTAGCTTGGGAAGGCGCTGGACTCGAGATCCAGTGGGCTCTGCCCACCAGGGTTCAAATCCCTGCCCCGGCGCCACTCAAAGTTTGCGTCTTCCCTGCAACCTGCCGAGCCCGGAAGGGTTGTCCAATTCCCTCCCTTCCACCCCACGTTTACGCGCCCTTCAGAGGGATATCAATAGAAGAAGAGGGGTTATGTGGTGATGTACGCTCCTTCCTTCTCCACGATGACCGTGTGCTCGAACTGTGCGACCATTCCGCCGCGGACCTCCCGGAGGATTGGATAGCTGTATATCGCGCCGGCCCTGTCGAGCTGGGCGAGGGCGAGCTTGAGCTGATTGTCGCCCATGAATCCCTGCAGCCAACGGTACGCGAAGGGTAACGTCTTGTACTCCCTCTTAATGTGCATCAGGAGCCTTCTTGCGTGGATATTCCTGAGCGGTCTGTCTTTTACATACATGAAGATGAGTGCGGGCGGAACCTCGGCCACATGCCCGGCGCCCGTCGTTGCGAAGGGTTCTATCGCTATCACGTCACCCTCCTTGAGTTCGTACGTGTCCCCCTCCCTGTACACGTTGGGGATGCTTATTCCCGCGTGGAGTTTGTAGCGTTCTATCTTGTGTCCGCTGAGGTTCACTATCGGATTGAAACCCTTTCCCCTTATCGTCTCTTCTACGGCCTTGCCTATCTCCCTTATCTTGACCCCGGCCCTCACTGTTGCTATCGCGTTCTCCAGGGCTTCCCTTGAGGCTTCCATGAGCTCATCCTCTTCCCGCCCCACCCTGATCGTTATCGCAGTGTCCGCGATATATCCGTCTACATGAACCCCCAGGTCAATCTTTAGGTAATCTCCCTCATGAAGGACACTCTCGTCTCCCCTGTAGGGGGTGTAATGGGCCGCCTGCTCATTTATCGAAAGGTTGCACGGAAAGGCTGGCTTTCCCCCAAACTCCGCTATGCGTCTCTCGACGAACTCCGCGATCTCGTAGAGCTTTGCACCTGGGGTTATCATATTGAGTACTTCCTTTTTTATCTGCCTCGTTATTTCGCCAGCTTTTATGAGAGATTCCCTTTCGTCCACGTCCTATCACCAAAGGGGGATTTTCCAGAACCCCTTAAACCTTTCCATGGGAGAAAACCTTTATATTACGGTGAGACCCTTAACCTACGGTGGGTCCATGCGGGAGCTTGGAAAGTACATCAACATAGCGGACGACCTGTTTGTCGTGAAGAACCTGATAGGTGTCATACTTCAAGGTGTTGGCATCGCTTACCTGTTCCCGGTGCTCCTCACGTGGTTCTACCCCGATGAAATCAGGTACTCCGTTTACTTTGCGGTACCCGGTGTCCTAAGCATACTCTTCGGGGCGTGGCTCTCAAGACACATGGGCAAGGTGGAGGACGTCAACCTCCGACAGGCGATGATATCCGCGGCCTTCGTATGGCTCACCGCATCCGCCGTAAGCGTCGTTCCCTTCATGAAGATAGCCAAGATGTCATTTATAGACTCGTATTTTGAGAGCATGAGTGCATGGACCGGAACCGGTTTGACAATGATGAGCCATCTTGAGAGCTATCCCCATATCCTGCTGTTTTGGAGGGCGTGGATGCAGTGGCTTGGTGGGGTCGGCATCGTGCTTGTGGCACTCACGATACTCATCCGGCCAGGGGTGGCGGCCGCCAGACTTTACAAGGCAGAGGCGAGAACCGAGCGGATCCTCCCGAACCTTGTGAACACCGCCAAGGCCATATTTGCGATATACGCCGTCCTCACGGTGCTTGGTGTGTACCTCTACTACATAAACGGTATGAACCTCTTCGATGCCGTGGTCCACTCAATGACGGGTCTTGGGACCGGTGGTATGAGCAGTCACGACCAGAGTATCGGCTATTTCCACAGCACCGCCATTGAGGCCGTGACAATATTCCTTATGATAATGGGCGCCGTCAACTTCACGGTTCACTACCGTGTTTTCAGGGACAAACACCTGAAGCCTTTCTTCGATGACATCCAGGTCAGGTACATGTTCCTCTTCCTGATCCCGACCATTGCTATAATCTCCTTCTCCCTCTTTCAGTCCGGTGATACGGTGTCCCAGGCGCTGAGACAGGCGGTGTTCCATTCGGTATCGGCTATAACGTGTACCGGTTTTGGAATCGCGAACCTCTCCCACTACCCGGAGCTCGCGAAGTTCATGCTGGGTATCCTGATGGTCATAGGAGGGGGTGCTGGAAGCACCGCAGGCGGTATAAAGCTCATCCGCATCACCCTTATGTATGAGAGTCTTAAATGGACCTTGGAGCAGGCGATACTTCCCAAGGGTGCGGTCATCAAAAGAAAGGTCGGCAACTACGTCTTCACGGAGTCGGACGTCCAGGAGGTCATGGGCTTTACGATGACGTACCTCGCGATCCTCCTCCTTGGAACCGTTTACACGATGCTCCGTCTGCACGTTAAACTGGTGGATGCCTTCTTTGAGATCGCCTCCGCTCAAGGCAACGTTGGATTGAGCGTTGGAATCACTTCTCCTTCCCTTCCTCTGGACATGAAGCTGCTCCTGATAATGCACATGTGGGTCGGGAGGCTTGAGGTATTCTCTACACTGGTTTTCATACTCAGCGTCTTCTTCCTGGCCCCACGGGTGGTGAAGAGGAGATGAACGTTATCTCCGTGGAGAACCTGAGCTTCAAATACCGGCGAGCCAGCGATTACGCCCTCAGAGACGTGAGCTTTAATGTTAAGAAGGGCGAGTTTCTGGGTGTGATCGGTCCAAGCGGTAGCGGTAAATCGACCCTCTGTCTGACCCTCAACGGTATTATCCCGAACTCCATAAAAGGAGAATTCGAGGGACGCGTGGTCGTTAGGGGCATCAATGGGGAAGAGCTGGACACCAGGGAGGCCCCCGTTTCAAGAATCTCCTCACTAGTGGGGCTTGTACTCCAAAACCCGGACAGTCAGCTGTTCAACATGACCGTTGAGGAGGAGGTTGCTTTCGGCCTAGAGAACCTGGGTCTTGATCCCAATGAAATATGGCGACGGGTCAGGTGGGCACTGAAGGTCTCGGGGCTTGAAGGGCTTGAAAATGAATTCCCTCCGAACCTGAGTGGGGGCCAGAAACAGAGGCTTGCAATAGCCGCGGCCTTCGCCATGAGGCCGCAGGTACTTGTTCTGGATGAACCAACCTCACAACTTGACCCTCTGGGCAAGAATGAAGTGCTGGGCCTTCTCTCGCTTTTGAGGAGGGAGCACGGGATAACCATCGTCCTTGTGGAGCACCACACCGATTACATCCTTAGACACGCCGACCGGGTTCTTGTGATGGACGCGGGCAGGGTGGTCCTTGAAGGAACCCCCGCTGAAGTCATGGAGGAGGTCGAACTCTTGGAGAGGCTCGGTGTCAGGATTCCAGCAAGCCTGGAGGTGTCCCATGAGCTCAGGAAAAGGGGAAAGCTCAGAAGGCTTTTCATCAATCCGGAGGAGCTCCTTTCCGAGCTAAGATCCTCCTGAGACTGAAACCGCTCCCCTCTACCTCCTGTCGGAGTGAGTACAGCTTCATCCCAAGCTCAACACGGGTTTCATCATCATCGATGCCCTCGGCCAGTTTCATGGCTGCATCCAGGAGTTCAAGTGCCTTTTCCCTGTTACGACTGGCTTCAAGCTCGGCTATGTTTGCCAGTGCCATCGCCCTGTGGAACGGGCTTGATATGTGTTTGATTATCGTCGTGGCCCTCCTAACATCGCCCGCCCTGTAGAACATCTCCGCCAGCTCCGAGAGAATGACATCGAGCTTGCGCCCCTCTCTCACCATCTTCATGGCGTAGCCCGCCTTGTCCAGCAGGCCGCTGTGTATCAACCCCCTGAGGATGTCCCTCAGAAGGTCACCTTCCTCTCCGGCGAGGTTGATCGCCGTGCGCAGTGCTATGTCAGCGTTGAGTTCGTCGTCTAGTGAGTAGAGTATTATCGCCAGGTCGGCCAGTAAAATGGCCTTAAACCTGCCGTTGAATATGCCGTTTATAAGTGGTATCACTTCCTTGACGATCGCCTGGAGATCCTTGGCTTCTTCCGGGGATAGCCCCGTATTTAACCTCTTTCTGATCGCCCCAAGCACCATCCTCAGTGCGAGGTACACGTTGGCTTCCTTTTCCAGGTCGTTGATAGCATCAATGGCGGAGGTGATGTCCCCTGAACGCAGGTATCCCTCTATGTCCTCAAGTACCTCTATCTCCGATTTTTCCCTTTCACGTTTCAGTGGTTTGAAGAACTCATCCAGTTTTCCCATGGTTCCCATCCTTTTCGAGCAGGAGTTCCAGGTACGACCTCCTCTCAAACTGCTTGACCCCTAGATCACTCAGCACCTCCTTGAGGAACGATACCTTCCGGGGCACTTCTTCCTCCCTCTCGGTGAACGTCTCGATCTCCACGAACTTCCCGATGCCGGAGACCTCGTCGAGCGCTATCACAACACCTTTGTCGACGTAGTACTTCTCTCTGACTTTGTCGAGGGTCAGGACTTCGCTGAACCCCAGGTTCCTGAGTATCTCAGCGTGCTTATCCGGGTCGTTTACTGGGACCTCTATCTCCACACGGCTCTTGGAATGCTGATCGATCTTCGGTCCCTTGTAAGTGAGGAATGCTTCGAAATGGCCGTCGAAACGTCGGATTCTTATCCTAAGGGCCTCGTCCGTGCTTGAGAAGTCCCTGCAGGGGTGGGAGTAGTACGTGTCCTCATGATACTCTTTTCTTATCAGCTGGAAATTCTTTCTGACCTTTTCAAACACCTCATCATCTGCGTACCCTTTTATCTCCACTTCGATCACATGAGCACACCTCCATATTTCGTTTTAACCTTCTAAAACAACTCTCGCGGTAGTGAAGGCCCTTTCATGCCGGTATTGAGGACTGAGTTTGAGAAGTGCATCACGCAACGAGCGTTCGAACAATATGGCAACCCAAATCTGTGGAAGATCCCCTCAGAACGTAGTGTTGCTATATCCCGGAGTTTGGTACTTTCGTTGATGTACCCAGCGTCCACGGCCTGCACCGAACATAAGCTGGGAGCAAAACAAAATAAAGTTTTCGCGAAAAAGGGGAAAGTAGGGACGTGTTGTGTGGATTGAACCTATGGTTGGGACGTGACTCACGGGGTGAGATCCATCGGGCGGAGCTCTTCGAGGAAGCGTCTGGCGAACTCAATGGTCTTCTCGACGTCCCTAAGGTCTGCCGTCTCGACTTGGCTGTGCATGTAGCGTATCGGGACGCTCAGGACGGCGGTCGCGACTCCCTCGCGGTTTATCTGCATGATATTGGCGTCGGTTCCAGTCGGTCTCGGACTGGCCTCGACCTGAAGCTCTATGCCGTACTTCCCAGCAACTTCGTCGGCGAAGGAGCGAACCTTAGGGTTGATGTTCGGGCCGACGTCCATGACTGGTCCGCCGCCGAGCTTCGGAACTATCTTGCCCTTGTCGCCGACCTGCTTGGCGAAGGTGACGTCCATGGCTATCCCTATCTCCGGTTCTATAGCGTAGCTCGCGACCCTCGCACCGCGGAGGCCCACTTCCTCCTGAACGCTCGCGACAAAGTATATGTCCGCTTCATGGTCTTCAACGCGCCTGGCGGCCTCTATCAGGGTGTAAAGGCAGATACGGTCGTCCAGATATGGGCTGGCAATGCGGTTCTCGTTGAGCTGGACAAAGGCCGGGGCGAACTCTCCGACGGTTCCAACGCGGAAGCCCATTCCTTCGGCTTCCTCCTTGCTGTCGGCGCCAACGTCAACGACTATAGTATCCCAGTCCGCGGCCTTCTTCCTGTCCTCTGGCTTCTGAATGTGTGGGGGTATATGGCCAACGACACCGTAGCGCTCGCCCTTCTCCGTGAAAAACCGCACTTTCTGGGCTACGAGGGTTCTTGGGTCAACACCGCCGATGGGGACGAGGTGGAGGTAACCCTCCTTGTCTATGTGGTTTACCATGACACCTATTTTGTCCATGTGGGCGGCTATCATTATCTTCGGTCCGTTGCCCTTTTTGTGGGCTATGACGTTGCCGAGCTTGTCAACATAAACCTCGTCCACGTAGTCCTTTAAGGCCTCGATAACGACGTCCCGTATTCCAAGGAACTCGTACCCAGAAACGCCTGGGGCTTCAACGACTTTTTTGAGCAGTTCTATATCCACCATGGCTCTCGCCTCCTTTAGATTTCAGTCTCAATGTACAGTCACACCCTTAAAAGGTTTGCTGGGTCACAGCCTTCATCGAAACGGCCTAAAAAGTTGAACGAGGACGTTCTGTTGAAAAAAGAAAGGTCATCCAAGCCGTATCTGCAGGTAGGCTTCCTCACCGGGCTCCAGGTTCTTGATCTCCCACACAACCCTTCCGTCGTTGATGGAGACTTTGCCCTTGGTGGCCTTGGCCTCCACGGCGCTTATTCCCCTCTCGTACCTGAAGTTCTTAAGACCTCTAAGGTGAGGGGAGCGCACCTTTACAAAATAATGACGATCGAGCTCCTCTTCGTGAACCGTGGGCATGAAGAACGCCACGTAGGATGTCCCGGCCAGTATTACTGCTGAGATTATCAATAGAAGACCCAGGTGCCCCACGCCGCTTTGTCCGCTTTTTCGGGGGCTCGCTGGGGATAGGGTGATGTTGGGTTTTGGCTGTGGGGTGCTGCTGGTTGGGGTGGGCGATGGAGTGGACGTGACCGGGGGTATAGCGTTGAACGTCGTGTGAGTGCTCAGGTACTGGGTGCTCTCCGCCGATATAAGCAGACTGCCGTAACCAACGCTTGTGAGGTCTATAACGGCTTCACCACTGGAGTTTGTTACAGCGTAGTTTTTTCCAAGCGGACCGGACACGGTGACTGTTATGTTAGGAACAGGTTTTTCGGGTCCCCTAACTCTAACCCAGAGTTCTTTCCCGTTCTGACTGACGTCCAGGGCCAGCTGACGGACGGTGATCACGTCCACGACCACCTTCCCATCGAGGTTGATGGTCAGCTGGTAAAGTCCTGCCGTCTCCACCGGGTACGTAGCGGTTCCGTCCGGGGCCGTGACGAGGATTGAGGATTTTCCACTGCCGGCACGGGCCACTTTGACGGTTATCCCCCCAACGCCGTTGCCGTTTTTGTCAGTTACCACCACATGGATGGCGCCGTTTTCAAAGTACGCCAGATAGTTTAGCCGTCTCTGGTACACGAGGAAATCGGCGGTGGTGCTTTTGGAGTGACCGCCGAAGTTTGCCCACAGACGCAGGGTGTAGTGCCCAACGGCCGGCTTCCTCAAATTGAGGGTCTTGTACCAGCTCTCTCCAGGACGGAGGAATATCACGGTTTCAACGCTCTGAAGAACCGTATCGTTCAGGTACAGGGTGTAGCCTATGCGCCCTATCACCACGCCGTTTGACCTTGAGGTTATCTTCAGGAGGGCGGTGACGTTGTTGCCGTATATGTACCGTTTTCCAACGTCTATCGAAAGATCAAAGTTCACGTACGTCCCCACGTGGAGCGTGACCTCCGTTTCCGAGTAGCTGGTGTTGCTCTGGGCGACCAGCTTCAGTGTGTAGTCGCCCGGGCTCACGGGATTTAAGTTGGATATCTGGACTGTGATGATGCCCGTTACACTCTCGTTGGGTTTTATTGGTCCGGGGATTACCTTTGTCTCGTAGAGAAACCCCACTGAGGGCCCAGTAACGTACACGGTTATGTTGGAGACGTTTGTGTTGCCGAGGTTTACGAGCTGGAAGGGAATCTTCACAACGTCCCCTGGATTTCCGGAGACTTTATCGGCAAGGGCCTTTATTACGATCGGTGACTGAGCCGCCGCTCCGGGCAGGAAAAGCGGGATCAGCAGGAGGATTATTATCACGGCCTTAACCTTCACGGTTTATCACCCCATCGAGGGAGGCCTGGAGGCCTATCACCTCCTCGAACCTCCGGTATTTCTTTTCTCTGACGTCGAGCTTATAGTTTTTGCCTCCGTTGGAGAGGTCCTCGGGATAGAAAAACCTCCACCCTCTACCTACGAACTTGACCGCTATAACCGCCTTTCCACCGAAGAGTCCTGCGAAGGAGGTCAGCTTTTCGTAGTCCTCCCTTGAGAAGTAGAGCCGGTCTTCGTGAGTGCTCTTGACCTCTATACAGAGGTACCGTCCCCTCCTCCCCGCGATTATGTCCACCTTTTTACTGCCGGCGGATCTGATCACGGCAAACCCCTTTTTTTCCAGCATTTTAATCAGTTCCCGTTCAGCACTGGCGCCCCTTCTGTACCTCATTCACTTCCCTCACACTATCTTGTCCGGTTAGGTTTATAAGTTCTGTCGGAAAGTTACCCCCGGTGATACGCATGGCGGTATACGCGCTTGATGATAAAAAACCCGAGATTCACGAGAGTGCTTACGTTGATGAACTGGCTTCAATAATAGGCGACGTCGTCCTTGAGGAGAAGACGAGCGTCTGGCCAAGCGCCGTTCTCAGAGGGGACATAGAGCGGATCTACATTGGCCCCTGCTCTAACGTCCAGGACAACGTCAGTATACACACATCACATGGCCAACCCACCATAGTTGGTAGGTACGTTACCATCGGGCACAACGCGGTCGTTCACGGCGCCCAAATCGGTGACTACACCATAATAGGAATGGGGGCGATAATTCTCGACGGGGCCAGGATAGGGAGGCACGTCGTTATAGGTGCTGGGGCCCTTGTTCCACCGGGCAAAGAGATACCCGACTACAGCCTCGTTGTCGGCGTTCCAGGCAAAGTCATTAGACAGCTCAACGAGGAGGAGATTGAGTGGACGAAGAGGAACGCCGAGATTTACATGGAGCTCGCCGAGAAGCACCTTGCGGCGAGGAGAAAACTCTGAGTGATGGATGATGTTTTACAGGATCGTCTCCAAAATCCCCCATATCCTATTTAAGCCCCTATATGATGTTTACGAGGACTATCTCCTGGGCAAGGTGAAATCCGGAAACCTTCCCCGTCACGTTGCCATAATAATGGACGGCAACAGGAGGTGGGCCAAAAAACTTGAGAAGCCTCCGTGGTACGGTCACCTGTTCGGGTCCAACAAGCTGGAGGAGATAATGGAGTGGTGCCGTGAGCTAGGGATAGGAACCCTCACCGTGTACGCTTTCTCCACAGAGAACTTTAAGCGCTCCCCTGAAGAAGTTAACGCCTTGATGAACCTCTTTGAGCAGAAGTTCAGGGAACTGGTGGATGACGAGAGGATCCACAAATACGGGGTGCGGGTGAACGTACTCGGGAGGAAGGAGCTTCTGCCGGATAGGGTTAGAAAAGCTGCGGAGGATGCGGAGAGGGCCACCAGGGGGTACTCCAACTACACTCTTAACATAGCACTGGCGTACGGTGGCAGGAGCGAGATAACGGACGCCATCAGGGACATCGTTCAAGACGTTCTGGGCGGCAGGCTGAGACCGGAGGACGTGGACGAGGATCTCGTCAAGAGGTACCTGTACTACCCCGGCATGCCCGACCCTGATATAGTGATACGAACTGGCGGCGAGATCCGTATAAGCAATTTTCTTCTGTATCAGATCGCGTACAGTGAGCTTTTCTTTGTAGATGTCTACTTCCCTGAGTTCAGAAAAATAGATTTCTTGAGGATAATCCGGGAGTACCAGAGAAGGCAGCGCCGTTTTGGACGTTAGGGGCTTGGGGGCCCTTTTAAACTTTTCCGCTAAGATTTATTAAGTTCGTCGTTAACCCTTCAGTGGTGGTGTTCAATGAGATACGAGGAGCTTGCCCCGCGGATAAAGAGGGTGTACGCTCAGGTAAGGTACCTGGACGATTATCACTGGGAGCTCAGGGATGACCGCATACTCGGGATTCATAAGAAGAGCAACGTAAACGTTGTTATAGACGTCGCCGACAACAAGGAGCATGCCGAGAAGCTGGCCGGTAACGACGTGGGCGGTATTCACATCATAGCGGTTCCGGATAAGAGCGTATTTTACGTCCACAACGGCGCCTTCATACTCACATATCGCTATATCAAGGCCACCCTTGCCGATATAAACGACCACGTCGTGTGGAGCGGGTTTAAGGTCGTTGAGAGGGACGGGAAGCTCGTGCAGGAGGACTTCTACGAGTACCTCGGGGGCGCGCTCATAAACCACATAAAGAGCAACATGCTCGCGGGCAGGGACTACATCCTGTGGCAGTTCTACAAATGCGAGGAGTGCGGGAAGTACGTGGATATCGATTCCCTCGAGAGGCACCTCAAAGACCACGGGATCAAGCACCACGAAAAGAGCGAGGAACGCTATGAGGTCTTTGAGATCAACTTCCGGGACGGTAAGATTTACGACAGTGTCGGGGATGAGGTTCCAAAGAGTCGGTTCAGTGGGGAGGGCCTGGAATTCCTGAACGAAGTTTTTTCGGGTTCTAGCTGAACGCTTTACGCCTCGGGGGTGAGGGTTAGATGAGGGCAGTCGACATATTTGAGGAAGCCCTCCTCCCGGGTTCGGTGGTCAGCGTCATCTACGATTCTTACTCGTCGGCCTGGCAGATTCCCTTTATGCTTCTGAATAGGGAGCTGGATAGGGGATGTTTTGGTGTTATCTCCAATTATAACCTCCCGTTTTCCGGCTTGGTACGGCACGTTGGTGTGACTGGTTTTAACGTGAGGGAGGCACTGGAGGAGAACAGACTCGCCATCATCGATACTTTCGATTCCAGGTACCAGACGGCACGGGAGAACATCCACAACGTTTTTTACCTGGACAAGGTGGAACCCGAGACCCTCAATCCAAAAATTGACCGCATATACTACGGCCCCCTGCGGGAGCTGCTCACTGGGCACTGCGTCGTGCGTTTGATACACACCCTGGACGGGGCGGCACTTCTTCTTGGTGAGGACAGCACTCTGAGACTGCTCAACCACACACTGGCTTTAAGGAGCCTCCAACTGCCTGGTTCTATCCTCATTCTAGGACTCAACATGGACGTTGTCTCCACCAAATTCCGGGCTTGGGTTGTTGGGATAAGTGACTATGTGCTCTTATCTGACTCGAAACTTGAGGATAACGGCATTAGGGAAAGGGTTTACCTTTTGAGGGCACCTTACAAGGATTTTGAGCCAGCGATGTACTCCCTCCACACAACCAAAAGCGAGGGAATAGAAAAGCTGAAGGTGAAAAAGCTCAGCCCCTGAACCTGGGTCTTCTGCTGAGGAGCAGCGGCAGAGGCCTCGGTCTGTACGGGAAGCCCTCGATCTGACCCTTTATCTCTTTGATGAGATCCTCGAGCTGCATCTCTACTTGCCTTCCGCCGCTCCTTCTCCTGACGGTGACGGTGTTCTGCTCCTTCTCGTTCCTGCCAACGACGACGATGTAGGGAATCCACTCCTTCTCGGCCTTCCTTATCTTCTTGTTGAGCCTGTCGTTGGTGTCGTCAACGTCAACGCGAATCTTTGCACCTTCAAGCTTTCCCGCAACGTAGAGTGCGTAGTCCATGACGTCCTCGCCCACCGGAATGACGCGGACCTGTATCGGGCTGAGCCAGAGCGGGAAGCTCGGTTTTACGCCCTTCGCCTGGAGCTTGGCCTGCTTCTCTAGGATGGCGTACATAACGCGCTCGATTGCTCCGCTCGGTGAGCAGTGGAGTATGAGAGGGTACTCCTCCTTACCCTCCTCGTTGTAGTAGGTTATGCCGAAGCGCTCCGCGTTCTCGACGTCGATCTGGACGGTGCTCAGCGCAGCCGCCTTGTCGAGGTTGTCAACGAAGTTGAACTCGAACTTGAGGATGAAGTAGAAGAACCTCTGGTCCCACATCTCGATGAGCACCGGCTTGCCTATTATGTTCGTCAGTCCGATCACGAAGTCCCTGTTCTCCTCCCAGAAATCGCGTGTGAACCTTATTGCTACTTCATAGTCCTCCGGTGTTAGCCCAACGCCCCTAAGAACCTCCATGCTGAGTTTGTACTGCTTCTTGAACTCGTCCATGGCCTGCTTGAGGTCTTTGGCGACGGTGTGCATATCTGGCATCGTGAAAGCCCTGAGCCTCCTGAGGCCGGAAAGCTCACCGCTCTTCTCGCGCCTGAAGGAGTAACGGGTAAGCTCGTACATCCTGAGCGGCAGGTTGCGGTAGCTTATCGTGGCGTCCTTCTTTATGAGGAACTGGCCGAAGCAGGCAGCGAAGCGGAGGAAGAACTTCTTGTCGCCGCTCTTGACGACGTACTGCCTCGCCGGGAAGCGGTTGAGGTACTTCTCGAGCGCCGGATGCTCGAAGTCGTACATAATCGGCGTCTCGACCTCCATGGCGCCGTACTCTATGACCTTTTCGGTGACGTACTGCTCGAGGAGACCCTTGATGAGCCTTCCCTTGGGGTAATACCGGAGGTTGCCTCCGTCGCTTCCCGGTTCGTAATCAACCAGCTCGTGCTCGAGCATGAACCTGACGTGCGGCGGCTCCCTGTCGGCTATCCTGTTCTTACTTATCTCGTAATTGGCGAACTTCCTGAGGTTCTCGTGCCCGGTGAAGTCGAACTTCTCGACCTCGACCAGCTCACCCTCCGGCGTGAGCACGTACCAGTAGCTCTTCAGCTCCTCCTCCTTCTCAAGGGCGATGTTGCGCTCCTCCTTTAAAACCGCCTCGCCGTTCGGGACTATCGTCCTGCTGAGCTCGGCCAGCGGGTGGCCCTTACAGGAGAGCTTGAAGGCCTTGTAGTAGCCGAAGGGCGCGCGCTTTACCTCAAAGCTCTCCTCCCTGAGTCTTTCCTCGATCCTCTGGAGAACCTTGAGTGCGACATCTGGCTTCGCCAGCTCGCTGCTCAGGTGGGCGAAGGGGTAAACGAATATCCTGTCGGCCTTTACCTGTGAAGCAACGTCCTTGATCTCAATAACTGCCTTCTCGACGATCTCGTCGGGGTTGGTCTCGTCGGCCTTCTCAACGCTCATGAAAACCGCCAGGACCTCCTCGAGTCTACCTTTCTTCTGTTCCTCGCCTATCGGCTCCGGGTTCTTCAGGGCTTTATCCTTGACCTCGTACTCAAGGTAGTCCGAGTGTATCAGAAGCATTCTCATCCTTAACCACCACCTCTAGCTGAACGGGAATTACTAAAAGTTTTTCCTTCAGCTTATAAAGTTGCCCCGGAGGTTCAAAGGGAATGGAGACTCAGCTCTCCTGTTCGTCATCCGTAAACTTTATCCTGAGGGGCTCGGCGAACCAGTTGACGCGCTGCGGGAACGGGATTTCAATGCCTTCCCGTTTGAGAGCGTCCCTGATCTTCTGGAGGAGGCCGTACTCCGCCCTTAAGAGGTTCTGACCCCTCCAGAGTGAACTCGGCACCCAGGCCCATACCCTGATGTTGACCGCGCTATCCCCCAGCTCCTCAACGTAGGCCCTTGGCTCGGGTACTGCAAGGACGTACGGTTCTTCGTCGAGAACCTTCATTATGATATCTATGGCCCTTTGGGCGTCCTCCCTGTAGGCTATCCCCAGTGTTAGCTCGGCCCTTCTAGCAGGGTACTTCTGGAGGTTCACTATCTCACTGTTGAATAGCTTCTCATTGGGGACACGGACTAGGGTGCCGTCCCAGGCCCTTATCCTGGTTGACAGGATCCTTATGTCATGGACTATCCCCTCAACGTTGCCTATCCTGACCGCGTCCCCTATCCTGAGCGGTTTGTCAAAGTACATGGCAATACCGGCGAGGAAGTTGGCCACGACAGCCTGGGATGCTATACCCAGGACGACACCGGTTATCCCCGCGGCTGCCATGATTGTTGAGAGCCTGCCACTGAGTCCAGCTATGTTGAGCGCGAGAAAGAACGCTATAGTAACTACGGTGTAGTAGAAGAGTTTTGCTTTGACCTGCATCTCGTTAAGCTTCTCCTTCGGGGCCCTCATCACCATGTAATCTTTGGATTTCTTGGCGAGTAGGTACGAGAAGTAGAAGACCGTCAGCGCCGTGAAGATATCGCTGAGGGAGGTTCCGCTCACTTTGTAGGACAGGACGCCGAGTACGTGAAGGGCGTAGAATGCGGAGATGATAACGATCATGTTGTAAAACGTCCTTGCGGTGTCTTCGTTGAGCACCCACACGTATTTGGTGCTCTTGGAGAGCGTCAGGATGTAGTGCTTCACTACCTTTGCGATCAGGAATCCCACGATGAAAACAGCGATAGCCGTTATTATGTTCCCCACGCTCATGGTGACGTTCGTTGGACCGAAGCCGATCGTTACGTTCCCCGACGCGTTTATGTCGATCATCCCTCCCACCTCATCCTGAAGTTGGGCAGGGGCTCCCCGCTTCCGACCCTAACCGCCCCCTCAACAGGGGCCTTCCCCGTGTTGTTGACCTCTGGAAAATGATCCTTCAACGTGATTAAGATGAGTGGATAATACGCCCTGTTCCCCTTGTAGTACATCGTGCTTCCCCTTATGGGGAAAATGATCCTGTCCAGGCCCTTCCATTCCTTCGTTGGGTTAGAGAGGATGACCTTTGCAATGCCCATTGCCTCGGGTTCATCCACGTAAAATGGTCCCACGTGGTATCGGGCTATCTTCCCGTTCTCTATAGTTCCATAGAGTGCGTATTTTTCCCTGCCGACGATAAAATGGTCTATGGATAGGTTCCCTATCTCGACGTCTATCTCCACCGGCACATCTAGAAAACCCTGGAAGGAGCCCTTCGGCGGAACCACTATTCTCTCCCTCAGCTTTACCATAAGCAGGGACACACCGTAGCCCACAGCAGGGGCGGGGAGCAGTTTGAGTACCTCTCCATCCCCTTTTATGAGCCGTTCGATGTTGCCCCTCCTGTATCGGACGAGGCCCTTCCTGTCCTCAACCAGGTGAATTTTTTGGTCGGCGATTTTTATGAACTGGGTTTTCAGCCGGTGTTCACCGAACATGTTCCAATGTATTACCGGAGGGGGATATAAGACTTACCTTAGACCCGCTTCTGAGATAGCAAAGACTTAAAAAATCTTCCCCAAAACTCCCGTAGAGGTGGGAGGATGAATGAGAGGAAAAGAATACATGATGGAGACCTCGTTCTTCCAGGCGATTACCTCGGTGTTATCGAAGAGTACTTCCCAGGAGAGGGTGTAAAGGAAGAAAACGGCGAGCTTTATGCAATAAGGGCGGGCAGGGTCAGCATCGACCCGAATCGGATGGAGATAAGCGTTGAAGCCGTAACCGACACCCCGCCTCTTCCGGAGGTTGGGGACATAGTTGTTGGCAGGGTGATAGAGGTAAAACCCCAGGCTGCGATAGTGCAGCTGGTCAGAATAGAGGGGCGTGAAAATGAGAGGGAGATAGCCACTTCAAAGCTCGCGGGCATTCACGTTTCTCAGGTTAAGGGCGGTTACGTCGAGAGTCTGCTCAACGAGTTCCGTATTGGGGATATAGTAAGGGCGAGGGTCGTCTCAAATGAGAAGAGCCCCATTCAACTTTCGACCAAGGGAGCGGATCTGGGGGTTGTCTATGCTCTTTGCACTCGGTGCAGGTCCCCGCTGATCCGAAGGGGCGATAAACTTATATGTCCCAAGTGCGGGCACGTGGAGACAAGGAAGCTCTCGTCCTTCTACAGGAAGCTGAAGGTGTGAGAATGGCGAGGGCCAAGAAAGTAGTGGTTATCCACGTTCGGGATGAGCGGGAGAAGGAGGAGTTTTTCAGGGAGCTACAGAAGCTTCGTCTGCCCGCCTTCATCTACGTCCATGGAAGGCTTAACGACCTGAAGATCAACGTTCAGGGAACCAAGAACGAGATACGGGAGGCGACCTACAGGATAAAGGAGATCCACAAGCGGATCAGGGCGAAGCTGTACCCGGACAGACGGGGTTTTTACCGGTACAACGTTGATGATCTGTTCAGAGAATGTGGGACCAGTGTTTCCCTCCCGGTCCTGCTAAAGACCCTGGAACTGCTCGGGGAACATGCCGAGGTGAGGGAGGGTGAGCTGGTGACGTCTCTGCCTTTTGATGGGCTTAAGGAGGTCGTTGGCAAACTCGGCGAATACCTTGCGGACCTGTCCTACCGGACAACCAAACAGATACGTGAGGTCATCCTTCCTGTCTCCGTGGCCAAGGGGATGGAGCCGGAAGAGGTCCTCGACATGCTGGTTGGGCTGACACTGGCCGAGTGGAAGGAGGATAAGTTTAAATATGAACTTATCAAGAACAAGGAGCAGGCAATGGAGCTGCTGCTGAACCGTTTAAAGAGCGGAAAGGGTGAGGAACATGAAGATTGATGTTGTCAGGCGTGAAAAGAACGAGCTTGAGTTTTACCTTGAAGGAGAGGATCACACCTTCGCGAACATTCTTAATGAGGTTCTCCACGAGAACAAACACGTTACCTTCGCCGGCTACACCATCGAGCACCCGGTCCTCATGGCGAGAAGGCCGAAGTTCCGGGTCGTCACCGACGGCAAGGTGACCCCTGAGGCTGCGCTGGAGGAGGCTGCTCAGAGGATATTCGACCGTGCAAGGGCTGCCCTTGAGGCCTGGAGGGCGGTAACTGAATCTTGATCCCCTGTTCTCTTTTTACGATTCTACAGGAGAACGGGAAATGACGATTGAATACAGACGGGACTTCAGGGACAAAGGGCTCTCAAAACTGGGGGATTCCCTCGTGAACCTTATGTACTCACTGGCCTTGAGCGAGTACCTCGGTAGACCAACGGGGGAACGCGTCCCAAACGCGTCGCTGGCAATTGCGCTTGAGCTCTCCGGGTTGAGGGGGCTCGTACCACCCAGAACAGACAAACACGGCAGGGGAGATATCGCTGAGGCCGTGATTGCATACGCATGGCTTGAGGGAAAGATAACGATTGAAGAGGCCGTTGAGATAATCCTCGAGAACCTGAACGACGATGTCACTCACTTCACGAGGAATAAGGAGGTTATCGGAAGGGCACTGGCGGTTCTCTACAGTGAGATAAAGAGGAGGATAGAGATCTAGATATCCTCGACGCCATTCATCAATCACAGACTCGTCAAAAGCTCAATGAGTCCGTGTTTGTTCGGTATCTTGGCGAATTTGCTGCTGTGTTTTACCTTTAAAAGCAGTGGGACGTCTCCAAAGAGCTTTAAGACCTTGCCAAATGGTATGCTTCCTTCCCCCGGCATTAGGTGGAGGTCTCCAACTCCGTAGGCCAGTGCGTCCTCCGGTTCCACCTGTGGGAAGAGCTTTCCAAAGTTGTCGTGTATCATCAGAATGACCGTCTTGTCCGTTCCGAGCTTAACGTCCTCCAGAAGCTTATCTGCATCTCCCTGAGCGCTCAGGAAAGCGTGGGCGACGTCCAGTGCAAAGCCAACGTTCTGACTGGCGACGCTGTCCACGACGTATAACGTGTCCTTAACGCTGTACGTGTTTTCTAGGGCTATATTCACTCCAAAGGGCTTGACCATATCGGCAAGTTGCTGTATAGCCTCTATTTCTAGATCAAGCCTCCCGGTCTTACCACTCTGCATGACGATTACCTTTGCGCCGAGTTTTATGGCGACGTCCGCCACCGCCCGTGCCACCCGGAAGTGCCTCGTGTAATAAATGTGATCACGCAGGTTTACAGAGGTAGGCATCCGAACGATGTAATCAATTCCCACACCGCGGAGGGTCGTCTCAAGCGTGCGGAGCTTTTTCTCTATGACCCTCCCGTTCATGATGACGCCGAGGGTATGAGGGAATATCGAGACAAAATCATAATTCTTTATCTTGACATCGGCGAGGGTCGATGCGAGGGTCTTGTCCTTCGTTACGAAATGCGGATAAATAGTTACCCCGATCTCCATGTTACCACCCATGAAAGAGTGGGATGGATAATATAAAAGCTTAGCGAGGGGCAGATTTAAAAGTTCCATCCAAAAATATATGGCGGGTGAGGGAATGAGGGAGAACCTTTGGAAGTACGTCTCACTGATACTGGTCCTTCTGCTTGCCATGATGAGTGTTTCGGCGGTTCTGCTCTACATGCAGAACTCCAGTCTTAGGGGATATACGCCCGCCAACGTGACGAGTGTGTCCCAGGTACAGGTTGAGAACGTGAGCTGCAACAACACCGAGCTCCTTAGCGAGATAAGCGAGCTGAAGGGTCAGATTGATTTTCTCAAAAGGTTCACCACCAATGGCACCCCATCAAATACTACGATAGCGGTTGTTCCCCTGTTCGGTTTGATCGATGATTACACCGCCCTTTACTTGGTTCCGGTTCTCAGGAGGATAGCGGATAACAGCTCCATCGGTGGTGTGATCCTCTGGATAGAGAGCCCCGGTGGAGAGGTCGGTGCCGTGAGGGATATATACACCGCGGTCAGAAAACTTGATCTGATTAAACCCGTAGTTGCCTACACAGGGGGCATGGCGGCTTCCGGAGGATATTATGTAGCAGTGGCCTCAGACAGGATAATAGCGGACCCACTGGCGGAAGTTGGGAGCATAGGGGTTATCTACGTTCACTATGACATGGAGAAGAACTACGCGCAGAACGGTATCAAGGTCGATGTATTCAAAACAGGTAAATATAAGGATATGGGGGCGGAGTGGCGTGCCCTCACACCTGAAGAGCGCAGAATGATAACCAATATGGTCGATACATATTTCGAAGCCTTCCTGACCGCAGTGAGCACGGGGAGGAACATGACGATTAACGAGACCCGGAAATACGCGACCGGACGGACGTGGTTTGCCGTCAACGTAACCGGAACGCTTGTGGACAGTACAGGGGACATGGACACCGCCATAAGGACCCTGGAGGGTATGCTAAACGTCACGAACGCCAGGGTGGTGGTCTACAGCGGCCCGAAGCCGGAAAACTTTGGGGTGTACGGTAGCGAAGTCCTTTTCCTCGATCCTAGGTATCTGAACACTTACATCAGGAGGTGAGAGGTTGCTCTGTGAGGAGAAGCTTGAAATCTTTGAGAACGGCTTTGAAGACGGCAAGCTCCACCTCCGAATAGAGTTCTATGGTAAAGACACGCGGAGGGTCCTGCTGGCTGTACTCCGGGAGCTGTACCTGCCAGAATATGGTAAGGGGTACGTTTACCCTTTTGAGTGTGCAAAGGAGTTCTGGGGAATCTACATGGAGCCCCGGGAGATAAAGGCTGAGAAGTTCCGTCCGAATCCCGTAAAGTTCATGAACCCCTCCATCATGAAAAGGCTTGAGAACGCCGTTCTTGAGAGCCACGCTCCCGAAGATGTGAGGTCCCTAGTCAGGATAGATGGGGCCGAGGTTCACAGGACTAAAAGGGGTCTGCTCGCCCTTGGTAGGAACTTCATTCTCAGGGAGGACGGGTTGTTCATCACCTTTAACAAGCCCTCGGCACGCAGTCTGATACTTAAGTACTTGGGGATGGCAGATGAAGATTGAAGCCATAGTCTGGCTCGCGGTTTCGGTGGTTATACTGTACCTGGTCTGGAAAACCCTCAGTCCAGTTCTATCCCCAATAATCATAGCTGCGACGCTGGTCTATATCCTGTACCCCCTTCATAGGAGGCTCTCCACTCGTATAGGGATCAGGGCTTCTGCATTCATTCTAACCGCTGTGGTCACCTTGATGACTTTCCTCTTCATAATCGGTTTTGCTGTCTGGATGAGCGATGTCAAGCAGTCCCTTGTTTACTACCTGAACGCGGTCTTCAACTGGCTTATCTCACTTAACTTGCCCCCTGCCCTATCTGAGCTGATCAACAAGCTCAGTGAAAGCATATCACAGCGTTTTGAGGGTTACATACTGGGGTACACCTATTCCCTGCCCAAACTCTCCTTCCAGGCTTTGGTTATGATATTCGTTTTTTACGGGATCCTTGTAAACGCGAGGTCCATACAGGACGAGATCTATTCCCTGCTCCCTTCAGAGAACAGAGAACTGGCCGTTAAACTCATGGAGAAAACCGAAAAAACGCTGAACGACCTCCTTCGGAGCTGGCTGACGATCAGTGTCCTGAAGGGGGTGGCCGTCACCCTCGGATTCTTTGCCCTTCACATCGTCACGATAGGGGAGGCTATAGCCCTCGGTATTTTCACCGTTCTCCTTGAGTTGCTCCCGGTGGTGGGAGGATGGATAACGTGGCTGGGCGGTGTTGTGTACCTCCTAAACGGAGGAGGAATCGTAAAGGCTCTCCTCTTAACCCTCTACGGGCTCGTCTTCGTTTCCCCCGTTCCGGACATGGTCTTGCGTCCAAAGGTCAGCATGAGGGAGCGAGGGATAAGTGCCATGATATCCTTCATAGGTATACTAGGGGGGTTGATGGCCTTTGGAATAGTGGGGATCATAATAGGGCCCGTCGTCTTGGGTCTTATGGCGACTCTGCTGGAGGAGTGGAAGGAGACCAGGAAGGGGGCTAGGGTCGGAAGCCGCGTATGAATGAAGCCACCCTGATGGCATCGATGGTTTCCCTCACGTCATGGGTGCGCACTATACTCGCTCCGTTGATAACGGCTATCGCCGTGGCCGCGAGACTTCCGGGCAACCGCTCCGTTGGATTCCCTCTGCCCGTTATTGCTCCTATGAAGGATTTTCTGGAAACACCCACGAGTATCGGTCTGCCGAGGACTTTCAGTAGGTTCAGGTTCGCTATTATGCTGGAATCCCACTCGTACCACGGCGGCCACTCCGGCCTCAGGAACCCTACTGCGGGGTCAACCACGACCTCTTCCACTCCGTGCCTCTCGGCTATGGCGATGCTCTCTTTGAGCAGGTCAGTGACCGTGTGCAGGGGGTTACTGAGGTTGCTGACATCACCATGGGCGCAGACAATTATGGGGGTCCCGTACTCCCCTGCTATCTCTCCCATTCTACGGTCTCCTTTGAGGCCCGTTACATCGTTTATGATGTCCGCACCGGCTTTTATGGCCTCTTCAGCCACCTCCGCGCTGGTTGTATCTATGCTTATCGGCACATCAACGTGCTCGCGAATGGTTCTGACGGCCCAGAGAGCCCTCCTTTTTTCCTCCTCAACTGGAATCTGCGTTTCCAGGTACGGGGCCGTCGATTTCGCCCCCACATCTATGAAGGCTGCCCCATCTGCCACCATTTTCGTGGCCATCCCTATAAGCGCTTCCTCGTCCCCAGCAACGCTGTCCTTATAAAAACTCTCCGGAGAGACGTTGATGACCCCCATTATCCTGGGCCTTTCAAGACCAACGCCCGCGAACTTCATCGTTACCACCTCCGTACTGCCCTCCTTGTTTCAGGTGGCTTTGCCAAGGGTTAAAAATACTTTTGAGGATTGGGGATGGTGAGGATATGAGGGTGATAACTCCTAGACGGCTGCACCTGGGACTTATAGATCCATCGGGAACGCTCGGCAGGCGTTTTGGCAGCATTGGGGTTGGTCTGGAGGGTGGATACGAGATAAGGGTAACCGCGGGGAATTCTCTTAGGATAAGTGCCAGCGGGGAGGATTACGAGACCATAAAACGAACCATTGGACGGATGAACGGCGCCTTCGAGACGGGAGTTGGATACTCCATAGATGTTCTCCGAACCATTCCGCGGCACGTGGGCTTCGGCTCCACAACTCAGCTGAGTCTGGCCGTGGCCTCGGCTATCTCCAAACTGAACAACCTAGGTGTTTCAACGGAGAGACTGGCGGAGGTTCTTGGCAGGGGAAGAAACGGCGGGGCGGGGATCTACACGTTTATCCATGGAGGATTCGTTGTAGACGGCGGCTCAAAGGCGGGGATACCCCCTCTGATCTTCAGGGAAGAGATTCCTGAGGACTGGGCTTTTTTACTCGTAACCCCTGAAACCGGGAGGGGCTTTGATGAGGAGGAGGAGAAACCGATAATGGAGAAGGTTAGAGGCAGGGTGGATGTGGCAATGGAGATATCTTACAGGGTACTCCTGGGGTTACTGCCGGCACTGAGGGAGCGTGACATCCGTGGATTCGGAAAGCATCTCTCAATCATTCAGCGTCTGGTGGGGAAGCACTTTGAGGCGTATCAGGGGGGAGAGTTCAGGGAGGACGTGGAAGTTGCACTGGAATTCCTCAGGACCAACACGTATGGTTGCGGTCAGAGCTCCTGGGGACCTACCGTCTACGGGCTGATACGGAAGTCAGACTACCCACGCCTCCGCACCGAGATTGGGGATTACCTTGAGGAACATGGCGTGGGGGCGAAGGTTGAACTCGGTCTCCCCCGCAATTCCGGTGCTGAGATCATAACCGAGAACGTTTTCCTTGAGAAACTCATCGGGGAGGTGGTGGGATGAGCCTGGAACGGTTCCTTGGACTGCCAGGAAAGGCCAACGACGAAAAGGTGCTTCGGTTGAAAGACATCCTGGGCAAACTGAGCATAGGGTGTGCGAGGATCATAGAGGAGCGGGTTGACCTGCAGTTTGATGCCCTCCGCACTCTCCACGAAAACCTCAAGGACAAAGGGCTCTTCATGAAACTCGTCATGGCGAACGCCGTAGTCAGCTATCAGCTCAGCGGAAGGGGGGAGGATTGGTGGTGGGAGTTTTCACGTTACTTCTCAGACAACCCGCCGGACGATGGTATTGTCGAGGCTTACTCCAGCTTTCTTCCCAGGTCGAGAACCAACAGGCGGCTAGTCACTCCAAAGGTCTCCAGACTTGAGAGGTTTGAGCCCTTCCTTGACTCTCTCTCCTTCCGTGACCTCAGGGACTACTACTTCGGTGGCATGACCCATTTGAGGAATGAAATCGCTCGGGTCCTGAACTCGAAGGAAAATGCCAAGACGATCGTTTTTGCTGTCAAGATGTTCGGGTACGCTGGCAGGATAGTCTTCGGTGAATTCGTGCCTTACCCCATGGAGATAGAGATACCTGAGGACAGCAGGATAACCGCCTATACAAAGCGTTTCACCGACGAGAAGCCTGCTGGATTCTGGAGCAGAATCGGGCGGGAGACGGGTATCCCTCCCCTTCACATAGACTCCATACTGTGGCCCCTGCTTGGGGGCAACGAGCGGGTCATGGAGCGGCTCCGTCTGCACTGCCGGGAGTACGAGCTGGCTTTGAAACTTCTTTCGCTTTGATACCCTTAAACAAACCCTTCACCCGTGAGGGCTCGGCTTTCCATCAATCCCACTGTAATGGCAAAACTTTTATACTCCCGTGGTTAGTTTTTCCTGAGCATTGTGCTATTGGAGGTGTTTTCCATGATGTGGGGATTTCAGCTTGAGCTTAAAAAAGGCCTGCGAACCAAGAAGATATGGGCCGTTATCATAATCCTTTCTCTGATATACGTGCCCTTCTTCTACCTGCTGAAGAGAACCTCTGAGGAATTAACGGTCACCTCTGTGATGGGGCTGACGATAAGCTTCGTCAGTGGGATGGCGATGTTTTTCCTCGGTATAGTTGCCATAGTGGTGGGCGCAACCGCCATAAACGGTGAGATTGAGAAGGGAACGCTTAGAGTGGCGCTGAGCAAAAAGATAACGAGAAGCGGATACATAATAGGTAAGTTCCTTGCCCAGATAGCGGTCTTTGGAATTGCAATCCTCCTGGCGACCATTGTTGAGTTCGCCGGGATGCTGTACATCGGCGTTAACTTGACCGCGGCCCTCGTTAGGGACCTCGTTCTGATAAACCTGTTGCTGCTCGTTGTTATGGTGGAGTTCGTTGCCATGGGCTACCTTCTCTCGGCTTTCCTCAAATCATCGGGGACAGCGCTTGGAGTGGGGATAGCGGTGTTTTTCATCCTGTTGATATTTGTGCCTTTGGTCATAAGCTATCAGGTTTACACTCACTCCGACACGACGAGCCTAAACGACGTCCAAAAACTCTCGGACGAGTACAACACCAGGTACGCTTTTTACTCCCCCATGGCCCAGTTCAACGTAATAACTGCCCATTTAAGCAAGCACGGTACGTACAGCGGGACGTATCGGGGGGTGGCGTACGCCATCAAGGAGAGATGGGTGAACACACTGCTGCTGTTCATGATGACGGCCGTTTACTTTGGGGCCGCCATGCTGCGCTTCCTCAGGATGGATTTGAGGTGATGATAATGGTGCTTAGGATAGAGAACCTTGTTAAGAGGTACGGCAGTTTAACGGCCCTCAACGGGCTTAACCTTGAGGTTAAGCAGGGAAAGGTGTACGGTTTCCTTGGACCCAACGGTGCGGGCAAATCCACAACGATTCTAAGCACCCTGGGCTTGATATACCCTCAGGATGGCAGGATTGAAGTGTTTGGGAAAGAGGTGTTCCGGGGGGGACGCTACGACGAGGGCAAACTGGTCAATGTGAAGGGCAGAATAGGGTACATGCCAGAGCACGCAACCCTCTGGGATTTCCTGACTCCTCTCCAGACTCTGGACATACTCGGCCAGTCCTTTGGAATACCAAAGGGCGAACGGCTCAAACGGGCCAGGGAACTCCTTGAGACTGTTAACCTGTGGAACGTTAGGGACAGGAAGGTCGGCAAGCTCTCAAAGGGAATGCGCCAGAGGCTTCTGCTGGCACAGGCGCTCATCAACGATCCCGAACTCCTGATACTTGATGAACCGATGACCGGCCTAGACCCCCGTGGGATAGCGGAGTTCAAGGACATAATCAGGAAGCAAAAAAAGGACGGGAAAACGGTCTTCTTTTCGTCTCATATCCTTGCCCACGTTGAGGAGGTCTGCGATACCGTCGGTGTCATCGTCCGGGGCAAACTCCGTGTTGAGGACAGCATAGACAACATAAAGTCGGACTTCCTGAAGAAGGGAGGGTACCTGATACTCCTTGAGACCAGCAAACCGGTCAACTTTGATGATGTCGAGTGGAAAGTTGAACGGGTCAGCGAAACCAAGTACAAGATAAAGGCCGCTGCGGACGTACGGGAGCAGGTCAACGACCTCGTATGGGAGCAGGGAGCGAAGATCCTCCAGCTTATGGTCAGGGTCCCAAGCCTTGAGGAGATCTTCCTTAAGATGGTGAACGAGGGAGATGAGGGGCGCGGTCACTGAAGCTTTGCCCTCTCGAACTCTCCTTTTCTTTCAAGTGGCTTGGTGGCGTCCACGCCCCACTTGGCCACGAGGCTCTTCTCGGCCGAGGGGTCGAGGGAGCTACCGCGGGCGTTGGGAACTATAATGAGGTCTTTATCCGCCTGGAAGCGGGTGGCTATCGCCCACTCCACCTCCCTGTCGTCGTAGATATCCACGTCTTCATCCACAACTACCACGTGCTTGAGGCTTGGATGCCCCGTAAAGGCCGCCAGTATCGCGTTTTTCCCATCCCCCTCGTGCTGTTTGGTTATGGAAACAACGGCGTGGAGCCACATAGCCCCGCCTTCGGTTAAGCGAACGCCGTGAACTTTCGGGACGACGCGCTTGACGCTCGCGTATATCTGAGGTTCCTTCGGAAGGCCCATCAGCATGAAGTGCTCGTAACCCCCGGGGAGAAGTGCATGGAAGATTGGCTCATCAACGTGGTACATCCTCTCGAAGACAACTAACGGTTGTTTCCTCACGTGGTCGTAGGTTCCGGTTATGTCCACAAAAGGACCCTCATCGACCAGTTCCGGTGTAATCCTCGCCTCGAAGACGAATTCGGTCTCGACCGGAACTGGGATTCCACCCAGCTCGACGACCTCCAGGGGTCTGCCGAAGGCCAGCTCGCTCATCTTCGAGGCTATCTCCAGTTCGCTGATTCCATAGGCCACGCTAGTAGCACCTGCGAGCAGAAGATGAATCGGGTTTCCGACGATGATTCTGACGTCCAGCTCTTCCCCGTGCTCGGCTTTGTCCTTCCACATGGAGTAAAGATGCCTTGGAACTAGCCTTATCGCGGCCGTCCTTCCGTCGCGCACCATTATCCTGTGGAATGAGGTGTTAATGAAGCCTTTTTCATCTTTGGCTATGACCATCGCCGAGGTGAAGTATTGACCGCCATCCAGGGGGTAGTACTTTGGCACCGGCAGCTCTTTAAGTGAGAAGTCCTTTGTGGAATTCTTGAGAAACGGGGCTCTTTCCACGGTTCTGTACGGGGACGGGTTCTCCATGGCATCGGCGATAAAGGCTGTCAATCCCTCCTTTTCGATGCCCAGGTATTCCGCTATCCTCCCACGCGTGCTCCATATGTTACCGGCAACCTTCCATCCGTCCACGTCCTCGAAGAGTACCGGTCGGGTCCTGTGTCTCAGAAGATATCGGGTCACCCCCAGCTCCTTTTTTGTGGGTTCACTGATCGTGACCACGTCATCAAAATTCTTGAGTATCTCCCGTATCATTTCCCTCACCTTTGGTTAATGTTCCAAAAGGTCTATAAAGCCTTTTTCCAGAACCCCTAGTTGATTGCCATGTCCATGGTGACCTTCCGTATCCCAGACGGCTCCGCCCTGGTCTACATCGAGAAAGCGGACCCCCAGATATATTTTAAAATATACGACCTTCTGACGTACAGAAGGGACTTTGGTAGATGGGAGAAATCAGAAAGCCTTTACAATCCCTACGAGCGCAGTTTTCCAGTCGGTCTCCTCCCCAGGGTTAAGAGATACCTAAACAGCAAGGGCTACAGGGTCCGTATCAAGGACGAGAGGCGGGTCAGGGGTTTCAAGATAAACTCCAGCTGGAACGGGAAGTACACCCTGAGGCGGTATCAGGGACGGGCCGTTAAAAGGGCCCTCCGGGAAAAGGTGGGTGTGCTGTCTCTGCCCGTTGGGAGCGGGAAGACAGTCGTTGGCCTCAGGATGGTCCACGAACTTGATCTCTCTGCCCTTATCGTCGTCCACACGAAGGAACTGCTGTACCAGTGGGCGGATAAGGTGAGGGATGTTCTTGGGATAGAAGCGGGAATAGTGGGGGACAACAAGTGGGACGAGCGGGGGGTTACGATAGCCATGATCCAGACCCTCCTCTCAAGGGGTCCCGAACAGCTCCAGAATGAGTATGCGATCCTCATGTTCGATGAGTGTCATAGAACCTCGGCCGCAGAGAAGTTCTATCAGCTTGGACTGAAACTTCCCCAAGTCTATCGCTTTGGTCTCTCGGCAACACCTTGGAGGCGGGTTAGGGGAGAGGAGATAAAGATAGAGGCCGTCGTTGGCCCCACGCTGTTTGAGGTCAGGGCCGACGACCTGATACGGGAGAAGTTCCTTGCAAAGCCTCGCTTTGAGATACTGACCTATGAGTCCAAGATGCCCTCGTTCAGCGAACGCTACAAGGAGCTCTATGAGGAGGTTATAATGAACAACGTGGACAGGAACCGCGTCATAGTGGCGAAGGCTGTGGAGCTTGCAAAGGCCGGACATCGTGTTCTCATAGATGTGAAACGGATAGAGCATGGAAAGACGCTCAAGGAGATGCTGGAGGAGGAGGGGGTGCGGTCGGAGTTCCTAAGCTCTCAGAGCCCGGACAGATGGGAGGTTCTTGAGGAGTTTAAAGATGGAAAACTTCCTGTTCTGATATCCACACTCCTGAAGGAGGGAGTTGACATCCCTGAGATCTCCGCGATAATCCTTGCCGGCGGTGGAAAGAGCGATATAATGACGATACAGACCATAGGCCGTGCTCTAAGGCCAAAGAAGGGCATGAAGGCGGTCATAGTTGACGTTCAGGATGACGACCCACTGCTCTTCACGCACTTCATCGAGCGTCAGAAGGCCCTAAAGCAGTACTACGGTAAATACTACGATCGAGAGATGGATTCAAAACCTAAGAAGGATGTCTCCAAGAAGCGCCGCCCTAGTAAGCGCCCGTGAGTAGCGATCGAACAGGTCGCGTTTCGCCTTCTTAAGGCCCCTCTCGTCCGCTTGAAACTCCAAGTCGGGGTACCTCATGTGCCACAGAACGAGTCCCTCGGGGGGAGCCGGTGGGACCTTTCCGGCGTACTGGCCCTTGAGCCTCTTTTCTACCTCCACGGGCTTCATAAGCCCAAGCCCGCAGAAGCGGATCGCGTTCACCATCCTCCTTGCCATCTCCCAGAGGAAGCTCTCTCCCTCGATCTCGATGATATAGTAGCCGGTTCTTTCCATCAGTCTGATCCCGGTTATCACCCGTGTGGGCTCTTTTCCCGGTTCAAGCCTCGCAAATGCCGAGAAGTCGTGCTTCCCTATGAACACTCGGGCACATTCTTCCATTTTCTCCCGATCGAAGCCCTCGTCCACAAGATAGTAGCGATACGTCTTGGACCTCGCCTGGAAGCGCGGATGGAAGTCCCCCGGAACCTCAGCTATACCAAGAACCCAGACATCCCTTAGATGATGGTTCAGAACCTCCATCCTTACCAGGTCCGGTCTTTCCTGAGCGTTGAAGGCGATGACGTTGAAGAACGCGGAGACACCCCTGTCCGTCCTTGAGGCCCCCCTGAAGTTTGAGCCCTCCGCGTCGCTAATGATTCCCAGCCTCGTGAGAACCCGGAGCAGTTCTCCTTCAACCGTCCTCAAGTCTGGCTGGCGCTGGAATCCGTAGAATGCAGTCCCGTCGTAGGCTATTCGGAGAGCGAACCTCATATTGATGAATCCGGTGGAGGATATAAATGCCTTTTCCCGACGAAACGACCGGTTATTTTACAAAGATAAAGCATGATTTTGGATAAAATTCAACAATCTTCTGGAAAGATTGATAAATAGCCCCTTCTATGTCTGCTTGGTGGGTGTTATGACGGAGATGGTTGACACGGAGATACTGATGAGCGTTGTGAACTTTGAGATAATGTGTGCATTGCTTCAGAGGGGATTAAAAAAAGAAAAGTCAAAGGTAAGGCCCTCTGTAGAGTGGCATGAGGGAAAGTTCAAATACCACAACGGGCATCTCAATTCCCCACTTTTCCAAGACTGAAGGGTGCACCTCGCCGATGACGCCGATCGGCGTTCCGTTCACGATTATCCTTCCCACCCTACCGGGGATGAAACTTGAGTGTTCCATATCTTCAAGTTCGTAGTGGAAGCCGAGGTGGCGCATAACACTGTCAAGGATTTCCTTCGCGTCGGTGAAGGTTACCCTCGGTTGGGCCAGAACGACCGCCAGCTTGCTCTCGCTAACCGTTTTCGTTTCCCTGCCCTCGTCTATCAGAGTTGCCTTCCCGACCTCGAAGAGCCTCTGCGGGTACTCCTCGTGGGTGTTCTGGCTCAGAAAGTCGAGCAAACTGGGTAGGAGCCAGTTCCTCAGCGCTGACCACTTTGGACTTATCGGGTTCTCTATCTCAACCAGCTCCGCCGGTGGGTTGCTGAAGTAGTCCCTCCCGTATTCCAGGTTCATCTTTTCATACTGGGCCTCCCTGTTGGTCAGGTTGAATGTCATAACCTCCTGCAGGCCGAAGCCGACCATCAGCTCTCTTACCGCGTCCTCAAACTCGACGAACTTATCGCCCCGTCCTTGGACGGCCAGCTCCGGCTCCTCCGGTTCAATCTCGTTGTAACCGTAGGCTATGAGGACGTCCTCAAGAACGTCCCTCGCGTGCATTATGTCGTCGCGGAAGGCCGGGTAGAGGAGCTTTATTCTGCCGTCTTTAAGCTCCACCGAGTACATCATCCGCTCAAGGAGCTCTTTGATTTCCCCGTCGCTCAGCTCAAGGCCCGCCAGTTTTCTTATGTAGTCGAGCTCGACCTCAAACTCTTTGGGTGTCAAATTAGGGGTCTCTACCTCGAAATCCGGATAGACCACCTTGACGCTCTTTATCCTTCCACCGCGTTCGGCCAAAGCCGTTACGACAACGTTCAGGGCCAGCATAACCTTGTTAAGGTCCCAGCCGGTTACATCGACGAAGACGTTTCTCGTCTCGGTCGTCACCCTTCCCGTCGTTTCCGAGTTAATAATCGGAGGCATCGAGAGAACCTTGCCCTCGCTGTCAACAAGGAGCGGGTAGTAGGGTTTGTCCTTAATCAGGTGGCCGTACTCCCTGCCCTTCTCGTGCTTTTCAAGGATTCCCTCCAGAGTAAGCTCCTCGTCAAAGCCCAGCGGGACGAACTTCTCGCTCTTCTCGGCGGCGCGGTAGTAGATGGGCGGTTTGACCTTGTCGAAGTCGAAGATGCCTATGGCGACCTCTCTTCTCCTCCTCCCGAAGGTTAGGGCAACTTTTTCCTGGAGGTTAATCATCTGCTTGAGAGCTTCTTCATCGAGGCTCAACCTCTCAACTATCGCGTAGACGCCGTAGGGGCGGATATCTTTCAGCTTCTCATCAACGTAAACGGTAACGTCGCTCTTCTCGACCTCATACCTAGGCAGGCCCTTCTGGAGGCCAAGTGCGAATCTTACGGCCCTTGCTATGCCCTCCGCGCTCCACAGGTCGGGCCTGTTGGTGTCCTTTGAGTCGGCCTTGAAGTAGATTTCACCGTTCTCCTCCCAGACGTCGTCGAGCTCACATTTCGCGTAGAGGAATAGGCCCTCCCACTCCTCAACGGTGAAGGTCTTCCCGACGAGCCTCTCCAAATCCCGCTTTGATACGTCGAACTTTGGCATCTCCCATCACCACACCAGCTTCGCTTCCCTCAGCCAGCGGAGGTCGTAGCTGAAGAGGTACCTTATGTCGTCTATGCCAAGCTTGAACATCGCCAGCCTGTCTATCCCAATCCCCCACGCTATGACCGGGACGTCAATGCCGAGCGCTTTGGTCATCTCCTCGCGGAAGATTCCAGCTCCACCAAACTCCACCCAGCCAAGCTCTGGATGGTAGGCGCTCATCTGGACGCTCGGTTCTGTGAATGGGTAGTAATCCGGCAAGAACTTGACCTTCTTCGCCCCTGCGATTTCCACGGCGAAGCGCTTGAGTATACCCAGGAGGTTTTTGAAGTTCAAATCCTCGCCGACGACGAAGCCATCGACCTGGTTGAACTCTATAAGGTGCGTTCTGTCGAGGACGTCCGGGCGGAAGACGCGCTGAATAGTGAAGTATTTTCCGGGTATTTCAACGCCTTTGGCCAGCTGTCTCGCATCTAGAGCTGTGCCGTGCGCCCTCGGCATGAGAAGCATGGCTCTATCGGGGCTCCAAACATAGCCCCAGCCGCGCGACCCGGCAAGACCGCGCTCGTGGGCGGTTTGGACCCTCTCCACCAGGTTTTCACTGGGAAGGCCTCCGCTCTTTGGATACCTGAGCCTGTAGGTGTCCGTCCACTCCCTAGCCGGGTGGTTCTGGGGCTGGAAGAGTGCGTCGAAGTTCCAGAACTGGGTCTCAATCATGCTCTCGACCGTCATCTCGATGAAGCCCATCTCGATAAGTCTCCTCCTTATCTTGTCGAGGAAAGCACGGTATGGCTGTTTCTTGCCAGGGTAGATTCTCCTGACGGGGGCCTTTATGTCGAAGCGTCTGAACTCGACTTCACGCCACTTTCCGGACCTTATGAGTTCCGGCGTTAGGATTGAGACATCCTCCTTCAGCTCGATGCCCTTTCTTACAAGTTCCTCGCCCGCTGGCGCAATCTCGACTTTCCTCTCCGTCACCGTTTCTTCTTCCCCGATCTTCCTCCTCTTCAGCTCCTTAACCGGAACGAGCTTTTCTATCTCCTTAACCGGAACCGTCCCCCTCTCGGCGAGCAGCTTTAATGCCCTATCAATTGGTCTCTCAGTAGCGTTGAGGCCCTTCTCGGTGATCTCAAGGACGAGCTTTCCGTTCTCTTTCCTAACGCTCGCCCAGCCCTCCTTCCTGAGGAGGCCAATGATGGGCTTGAGCTCCTCGTCGCTGAGAACCTCTTTCAGATCGTCGAGCGTGGCCTTCTCCCTCTCGTGAAGAAGACGTAACGCCCTCCATTCTGGGAGCCCTACCTCTGCGTAGCTCCTTCCGGTCTCCGTGATAACCACAACCTTCTCGCTTTTCTCGTGGAGGTCTGCAAGCCCCCTGCTCTTGAGTCCAAGAACGGCCCTCATTACCGCGACCTGATCGAGGCCGGTTTTTTGAACTAGCTCCTCGAATTTGAGCCTTTTAGCATCTCCCAGCTTTATGAGCGTGAGCTTCTCACCATAGCTCAGTTCCATAACAACATCCCCCGCTAGGTGTTGAAGGTCTCGCTTAAGAGAATTGCGGTAGAAAGGAGGATAAAAACAGAAAAATTCTCACTTCTCATGGGGCAGAAAGACGACTTTGCCCGTCTTCCCCGCGCGCATAAGCTCAAAGGCTTCCTCAAATTTATCGAATCCTTTATACTTGTGGGTTATGACGGAATCTAGGTTGAGCTTGCCGCTCTGAATGAGGCCCGAGACAGTATACCAGGTCTCCCAGAGATGCCTCCCTGTAATGCCGTGTACCTCCAGTGCCTTGAAGATCACCAGGTTGTTGAAGTCCACCGTGACTTCGCGCGGGTACAATCCTAGGAGGGAAACTCTCCCGCCGGGCGTCGTAGCACTCAGTCCCTGCTCAAGGGCCTTCGGGGCGCCGCTGAATTCGAGGAAAACTTCCACACCTGCTCCGTCAGTTATATCCATAACGGCTTTGACTGGGTCCTCCTCGAACGGGTTGATCACGTAATCGGCTCCGACTTTCTTGGCGAGCCCCCTCCTGAATTCACTAGGCTCGGAAACTATGACGGGGTAAGCACCGCTGGCCTTTGCAACGGCTATTCCAAGGAGTCCAAGAGGGCCAGCTCCCGTTATAAGGGTGCTCCTTCCGGCAATTGGGCCGGCGAGGACCGTATCTACGGCATTGCCAAGGGGCTCCTGAAGTGCGGCATGCTCCGGTTTCATGCCCTTTGGATTTTTCCATGCGTTTTGAGCGGGAACGAGGGCGTATTCCGCGAAGACACCGTCCATATCAACGCCAAAGATTCTCGTGTTCTGGCAGACGTGGTAGCGGTTGTGCCTGCAGGCGTAGCACTTTCCACAGACGATGTGGGTCTCCGCGCTTATGTAGTCACCCTCTTGGAGGTTTTCAACACCGGGTCCAACCTCAATCACCTCTCCGGCGACTTCGTGGCCCATAATCTGAGGTGGCTTGATCCTGCTCTGGGCCCATTCATTCCATTCGTAGATGTGGAGGTCGGTACCGCATATACTAGTGGCGAGAACTTTGATAAGTACCTCTCCCGGGCCGGGCTTGGGTATGTCGACTTCGACGAGTTCGGCACCATATGCCGGCTTAGTCTTCATAATGGCTGGCATCTTGCCTTCCATCATTACCATCTCCGTTGCGTTTACATCTCTGTCTAAACGCTCGTTGATATAAACCTTTTGTGGAGCTGATGCCATGATCCTTCTGACGTTTTAGTTCGAATTTCACCATATGATTTTTAAATTAGGTTCTAATAACGATACAACGCTTGAATTTGACGAAACACCTTGAACGGAAGAATTAAAAACATTCCCACGTTTTTCCAGGCGATTAACTCTGGTGGTGGCCAGGTTGGAGGATAGAAGGTTTGAGTCGCGTCCGGGAAAGGTTGCACCCGTTAAGAGGGGTGAAAGGTACCACGTGAAAATTGAAAGCATCGGTAGGGGTGGGGATGGAATAGCCAGGATAAAGGGCTTCGTCATATTCGTCCCGAACACCCAGGTAGGTGACGAGGTGGACATCGAGATAAAGAACGTTAAAGAGCGCTTCGCCTTTGCGGACGTGGTCGCGAAATAATCTCAGGTTCTCTTCTTTCTTCCTTCACATTAATCGGAAACCTTATAATCTCCTACGAGTATTCTTCTGGGGGTGAAGGGGGTCTTGATATGGCAGTGATCGTTGTTACAGGACGTGGCGGTGCGGGAAAGACCACCACCACGGCCAACTTAAGCGCGTTTCTGGCCATGGGAGAGTACAGAGTACTTGCAATCGACGGTGATCTGTATCTTCCCAACCTCGGGTTCCACTTTTCACTGGATAACGTCAGGTACACCCTCCACTCCCTCCTTAAAAACCCGGACATAGACCCGGAATGGGCCATTTACAAACATCCTCAAACAGGTGTGCACGTGATGCCCGGTAGCAGCAACCTTCAGGACGTTCTGGGTATTTCTCCGAAAAAGCTGGTTGATCTGCTTGACAGGGTGAAGCCCAAATTCGGCGTCGTGTTCGTCGATTCCCCGACCGGGATTCCCTTCGACACCCTCCCAACTTTTGAGCTGGCCAATTACCAGCTCATCGTTGTTGAAATAGAGCGTTCACCGATTTACTCCTTTGAGGTTATGGTGAAGAACGAGATAGAGAAGTTAAAGGCGCTTGGGGACCGTTACAACCTTAACATTGGGGTTATCCTTAATAAGGTTCGTGAATCTGAGGATGTCGTGGATAAGATCATCGATGCAATTGAGAACGACCTTGAGGTTCCGGTTATTGGGTGGGTACCGTTTGACAACAACGTTCCCGAGTCCATCAATGTAGGTGTCCCAATAATCAAATACCTTCCCAACAGCGACGCCGCCGTTGCGTTTAAGGAAACCGGGAAGATCCTTGAAGGATGGATATTCGGCTGATTTTGGAGGTGTTGTTATGAAGGTCAGCTTTGAAGAACTCGTGAAGAAGGTAGCGGATGGAGAGATAAAGCTCCACCAGGTTGAAAAGTACACAAACGGAGATAAGAAACTCGCCACTGAAATAAGGAGAAGGGCACTTGAAAAGAAGCTTGGAGTCAGCCTTGAGAACATAGGGCACTACTCCATCGATCCAGATAGGGTAATAGGCAAGAACATCGAGAACATGATAGGTGTTGTCCAGATACCGATGGGCGTCGCCGGACCCCTCAGGATTAACGGCGAGTACGCGAAGGGCAAATTCTACATTCCGCTCGCGACCACTGAGGGAGCGCTTGTTGCGTCAGTAAACAGGGGCTGTTCGGCTCTAACGGCAGCAGGGGGCGTTAAGACCACCATCATAGACGACAAGATGACCCGCGCCCCGCTCCTCAAGTGCCCCGACGCGAGGAGAGCGAGGGAAGTGGCCGAGTGGGTCAAGACCAACATCGACTACCTCCAGAAGAAAGCAGTCAGCAAGGTCACTAAGCATGGGAAGCTAAGGGACGTTAAACCCTACATCGTTGGCAACAACCTCTATCTGCGCTTTGAGTTCGAGACCGGCGATGCCATGGGCATGAACATGGTTACCATCTCAAGCGAGGAGATAATGAAGGTAATCGAAGAGGAGTTCCCGGACGTGAGATACCTCGCGCTCTCGGGCAACCTCTGCGTCGACAAGAAGCCCAGCGCAATGAACTTCATCAACGGCCGGGGAAAGACGGTCATTGCCGAGGCGGTAATTCCGAGGGAGATCGTTGAGAGAAAGCTGAAGACGACGCCGGAGCTCATAGCCGAGGTCAACTACAGGAAGAACCTCGTCGGCTCGGCCCAGGCAGGTTCTTACGGCTTCAACGCCCACTTTGCCAACATAGTCGGTGCCATATTCCTGGCAACCGGTCAGGACGAGGCCCAGATTACCGAAGGCTCGCACGGCATAACCCTCGCCGAGGTAACGCCGGAGGGTGATCTCTACATCAGCGTCACCATGCCGAGCCTTGAGATTGGAACGGTCGGTGGAGGAACGCGCGTCCCGACCCAGAGGGAAGCGTTAAGCATAATGGGCGTCGCCGGCGGCGGAGAACCAGCAGGAACCAACGCCAGGAAGTTCGCGGAGATAACAGCCGGTGCCGTTCTTGCAGGAGAACTCTCGCTCCTCGCGGCGATAGCAGCAAAGCACCTGGCGAAGGCCCACAAGGAGCTCGGACGCTAAAGGGAAACCCTTAGGACCTCCCCTCTCCTTTCCAGAACTTCATACATCCTTCTGACAGATTTCTCGCTGAGTTCAGTTGCCATGGTACGGAATTTCGTTTTCCTGGGGCCGAACAGGTATTCCACGGTGGTGAAAACGACACCCAGAATCAGAACGCCCAAGAACCCAATGTGGAGCTGGTTCTCAATTGAGACGACGATGAAAGTCGCTACAAAGTCTATTATGAAGCGCCATTTCCTGCCCTTCCTCCTGAGACCTTCCCCGGTTAGCCGCTCAAGGTCGTTCCCGGCAAGGGCCTCAAAGAACTCCTCAATCCCCTTTCTCAGAATAACGAAGACC
>Ga0256840_1000053_pt1 | contig 88132 bp, 81 predicted proteins | sample 355202metaG_FD_185969 | JGI IMG/M metagenome (GOLD analysis project Ga0256840, IMG submission 185969) | Hydrothermal vent microbial communities from Mid Atlantic Ridge, Atlantic Ocean - 355-202 | ecosystem: Environmental > Aquatic > Marine > Hydrothermal vents | place: Atlantic Ocean: Mid... | reverse complement strand
AAGCGTTTCACTGAGATGAATCGTCGCCTTGACCGCTTTATGTTTTGGTCGTTAGGGATTACGGTCTCTTGTGCGCTTTTTGTGGTGACATATTTGCAATAAGGCGAATCAAGAAAGCAGTTAGCTTAATTTCTCGTTTCCGTCGCCTCATTAAAAATAACTGACGGAAAGGGCCTTTCTTATGAGTTTATAATTCATCGGATTGAACCTGCTATGTTTATTTGACTCTACTTAAGACTATATTTATGTAGGGTATGCACCCATATCTTATCAACCGAAAGGTACGCAATGCGTACCCTACTACTGTAGAAAAACCATAAACGGAAGTTCAAACAAGTTACTCAGTGTATGGGGCAGCCAGCTTGAAATCAGAGGAGTATGGGTGTTTTATTAGGCAAGATAGTACTTGATTGAATCATGCTATAATTTTCTTTATTACACTGGAAAAATAGGTCTATATCATGGCACTAGCAAAAGAGGATGTTGAACAAATTCAGGCGATTGTGCTACAGACGATCAATAATACGCCTGAATTTAAAAATGCGAATGTGCGCTATGAAATTGATTTGCGTGAGCGTACTATTCGGGTGGAAGAAGAGCTAAAGCATCAGCGTGAGTTGATGCAAGAGGGCTTTAAACAGATGGAGAAACGTTTTGAGCAAGTGGATAAGCGTTTTGAACAAGTGGAGAAACGTTTTGAACAAGTGGATAAGCGATTTGAACAAATGTCATTGGAATCGGATAAGCGTTTCACTGAGATGAATCGTCGCCTTGACCGCTTTATGTTTTGGTCGTTAGGGATTACGGTCTCTTGTGCGCTTTTTGTGGTGACATATTTGCAATAAGGCGAATCAAGAAAGCAGTTAGCTTAATTTCTCGTTTCCGTCGCCTCATTAAAAATAACTAACGGAAAGGGCTTTTCTTATGAGCTTATAATCCACCGGGTTGAACCTGCTATGTTTATTTGACTCTACTTAAGACTATATTTATGTAGGGTATGCACCCATATCTTATCAACCGAAAGGTACGCAATGCGTACCCTACAGTACTTGTCTTTTTGTCCCGTTTCGGGTTTTATTTTATCCTCAATTTTTATTGATCATAACGCAGGCAATTGACTCGCTCTTCCAGTGGCGTTTGGTTTAATAAATGCTGTACAAAATGCTGGCTGTAATAAGGGATTTGTAGGCTGCCTTTGGCTCCGAAACCATTAAAAATAGCGAGATTCTGATGCTTTGGGTGTAGACCTATAAAAGGGGCTTTATCTCGGGTGGTTGGGCGTATATTGGCTTGTTGTTTTTCTACGCTGGCAGAGCTAAGTGCAGGGTAGGTTTGGCTGAGAGTGGCTAATATTTGTGCTTGTGCCTTGAGAGTTGTTTTCGTATCTAAGTGATTATGCTCAAAGCTGGCTCCCGTGCGAAATTGATGGGCATCGAGTGGTATAAACCAGTGTCCATAATTGAGCATTTGAGGAATAAGCCTTTGTTCTGTGCGCATGGTCAGTATTTCACCTTTGGCGAGCTGAAAGGGAAGGTAGCTAAACCATGGGTTGTTAATGGCTTGATAACCTTCACAAAAGATGATTTTTTGTGCGCTTATACCTTGCCAGGTTATTGTGTCGTTAAGTTGTAAGTTTTGGTAATCAAATTGGCAGGCTTGATAGCACTGTAATGCTTGAAAGTATTTTTTTAGGCTACTTAATAGCTTGTGTGTGAGTAAATAGCCGGTTTGTTTTTGTTGAATTAGCCCCAGTGGTGCATGAATTGAGCGGGGTGCTTGTGCTAGATGAGGCTCTAGGTAATCAAGGTAGCTTGGACCATGACAGCGTTTTTGATAACTTAGATTTTCTTTTTCGTTACGGATAATCCGTAACATGCTTTTTTCTATATAAAAATCTGTTTGGAAAAACTGGCTTAAGGTTTGGTATGTTTTTTTTGCGCAGGGTAATAGGGTGTCGATATGATTATTTTTGACTAAGCGCATGCCTGTTACTGGGTTGATTAACCCGGCGGCAATTTGTGAGGCGTTTTCTTGCTGGTTGTCAATCAGATGAATGCTGCAACCGTGTTGGAGTAGCTCCCAGCTGAGCAGGCTACCTGCCAGTCCTTGACCAATAATGAGGTAGTCTACTTGTTGGGGCATGGGTAGGGGGCTATATCTTTAAGGTGGAATATGGGGCGTAGTGCTTTAGCCTGCTATTTTCAGCTATGAAAGCAGGCTAAAGCACTGCGCCCCAATGAGTTGGTGAGATATTATTTGGGCTTTAAGGTGTTGGGTGTGTTAAATTTTATACCTTCCCAAGCAAACTGCATAAAATTTCTAATATTCTGGTGGCTGTTACCCTCGGGATCGTTGAGTACGTCTTGATAAAAATCACCGAATAAATTTAAGGTTTGCTCTGGGTTAAGCTGGTTAAGTTGGGCAAAAGCAAATATTTTGCATGAGCCTTCATTGGTTCCTGCTTCATTAATCACGGTATTGTCCCCTAAACCGTTATTAAAGGTGGTCGGTGTGTATTGGTAATGTTGGTTAATGATTGCCATGGTGTCATCGAAGCTGACTTTTTGCTGAGATTTTATTTTTGTTAGAAATGTATTTAAAGGCATATTTTTGTTTTTTAATGGAGGTAGGATGTGCTGAGGAACGAAGCGCATCGTTTACGTGATATTATCAGCACATCTTTATGGGACTAAATTGCTTTAGCGTAGTAGCGCTGCTATGGCTGGAAAGTGTTCATGTTGCGAAGTTTTAAGCCATTCGAATAACACAGATTCAAAGTTGCTAATGGTTGCGCCTTGTGCTTGTAGACGTTGTAAGGCATAAAATTTATTTTCTGCTTTACGTGAACAGACGGCATCTTCAACGATATGGACTTGATAGCCTTGCTGCATAAGCTCTAGTGCTGTTTGTAAGATGCAGACATGCGTTTCTTGGCCGACAATGATAATTTGTTTACGTGCCTTTTTTTCTAGTGTGGCTGAAAAATTATCCGCGGCTAAACAAGAAAATCCCGTTTTTTCAAAATGTGCTGTGTTTTCCTTTAATTTTTCACGGAGGCTTGCTACTGTTGCTCCTAAGCCTTTTGGGTATTGTTCGGTGATAATGATTGGTACATTCAGTAAATTAGCCGCCTCAATTAATCGTGTGCTGTTTTCTAACATATCTTCAGCATTGCCTTCAGGCATTGCCCCTGTTAATTTGTCTTGAATATCAACGATTAAAAGTAGGCTATTATGGCTATTAAGTAAATTGGGGTGAGTTGTCATTGTGGGTTTGAATTAATTAAGTTTTAAATTACGTGCTTTTTCTCGCTGCCAATCACGGTCTTTTTCTGTGGCGCGCTTATCGTGTAGTTTTTTACCTTTGGCTAAGCCAATTTCTAATTTGGCACGGCTATTTTTCCAATACATAAAGGTGGGTACTAAAGTAAAGCCTTTGCGTTCTACATTGCCGATAAGTTTGTTAATCTCTTGGCGTTTTAACAGTAATTTACGTACGCGAGTTGCATAAGGTGTGACGTGGGTTGATGCGCTATTGAGTGCAGAGATATGCATGCCAGATATCCAGACTTCGCCATTTTTTATAAAGACATAGCTTTCTTTTAGTTGCACTCTACCAGCGCGTAGGCTTTTTACTTCCCAGCCTTCTAAGACTAAACCTGCTTCAAAGCGTTCTTCTATAAAAAATTCATGTGCAACATAGCGGTTTTTGGCGATAATATTATCGGTTTGTTTTTTTTTCTTGGATGATTTTCCAGCCATTAGGTGTCCAAATCTGTTTTTAAACGATGGTAAAGGGTATACTCTACACGGATAATTTAGGCGTTATTTGTGTTTATGCCATTTTAAACATTGGGTAATTAGCCTGCTTAAGAATGAACATATCAGTATTTTACTTTATTTACTGATAAAAACTCAATTTTCAAACGCGTAGGTAGTTTAATGACTGGTACAAAGAAATCTATACATGGAGAGTGGTCTTCACGTTTCGCATTTATCTTAGCGGCAACAGGTTCTGCAGTGGGCTTGGGTAATATCTGGAAGTTCCCTTATATCACCGGTGAAAATGGGGGGGGGGCTTTTGTTATTGTCTATCTATTATGTGTGGCGGTTATCGGCATCCCTATTATGATTGCTGAAACGATGATGGGGCGGCGCGCGCGTCAATGCCCAATTAATGCTTTGGAAACTTTAACTGAAGAGGCGGGTGCTCATAAAAATTGGCATTATTTAGGCTGGCTGGGGGTGATCGCTGGATTTCTAATTTTGTCTTATTACAGTGTTATTGCAGGCTGGGCACTGGCTTATGTTGTCAAGGCATTTACGGGGAGTTTTTCGGGTGAGAGCGCAGCACAAATAAGTGGCCTTTTTAGTGATTTACAAGCGAGCCCAGGACAACAGATTTTCTGGCATACGGTCTTTATGGTGGCCACTATGTCGGTAGTTGCTCGTGGTGTGCAAGGTGGGTTAGAAAAGGCTGTACGCCTTTTAATGCCAAGCTTGTTTGTTTTGCTGATATTGTTAGTGGCTTATGCCATGACGACAGGGGCTTATATGCAAGGTTTAGAATTTTTATTTAAACCTGATTTTAGTAAAATGACGGGGGACGGTGTACTGACTGCCATGGGGCATGCGTTCTTTACTCTAAGTTTAGGTATGGGGGCGATTATGGTCTATGGTTCCTACTTACCTAAAGGCATTTCTATTGCTAAAACCTCTATTCTTATTGCCGGAGCCGATACCCTGGTTGCTTTGTTGGCTGGTGTTGCGATTTTTCCTATTGTGTTTGCTAATGGTTTAGAGGCGAGCGCAGGCCCTGGGTTAATCTTTCAAACTTTACCGATTGCTTTTGGCAATATGACTGGCGGCTGGTTATTTGGGGTGTTATTTTTTGTTTTGTTGGTCTTTGCGGCGATCTCTTCGGCGATTTCATTAATTGAACCAGCTGTTGCTTGGGTTGTTGAAAATTATGATGTAGATCGTAAACAAGCCAGTATTTATATGGGGGTAGGTACGTGGGCCTTAGGTTTAGGTACGGTATTTTCTGAAAGTTTTTTTGAGAAGATAGATTATTTAACAGCGAACCTCATGTTACCGTTAGGCGGCTTAGGTATTGCCTTATTTGCTGGACGGGTGATGTTACAAAAGCATACTCAAGCTGAGCTGGCTTTGGATAATGAAATAGAATATACAGCTTGGAAATTTTTAGTTAGCTATGTGACACCTGTGGCTGTTTTCTTGGTGTTTTTACATGTGTTAGGAGTGCTTGGTTAATGGCAATCGTTGAAAAAAGCGCATTAGTTAAATTTTCGGCACAGCAGATGTTTGCTTTGGTTGCAGATATAGAGTCTTATCCAGAATTTTTGCCTTGGTGCACGGGTAGTAGGATTATTAGCCGGGAAGGTAATGTTGTTGAGGCAGAGTTGCAAATTGCTAAAGCAGGGTTTAAACATGCTTTTGCTACGCGCAATATTAATGATGAAAGTGAACTGCGTATTACTATCTCTTTATTACACGGTCCTTTTTCATCATTAGATGGTGTATGGAGTTTTATGCCGCTACGTGAAGATGCGAGTAAGATTTCTCTGGACTTAGAGTTTGAAATGAGTGGCGTGTTAGCTAATTTTGCTTTTGGTGCTGTGTTTAATCAAATTTGTAATACCATGGTGACTTCGTTTACTGAGCGCGCGAAGCAGATATATACTTAGTACTGTCAGCCTCTAGTTTGAAATATAAAAAATGGGCTATCCACTTAAAACGGACACTGCCATTAAATTAAGGAGTTAGCTCATTGGGGCGCAGTGCTTTAGCCTGCTTTCGTAGCTGAAAATAGCAGGCTAAAGCGCTGCGCCCCATATTCTATTGCTCTTAACTTAATGACAGTGACTTAAAACGGAACATATTATGTAGGGCATGGCTTTAGTCCGCTAATGCCATGCACCTATTCTAAAGGCGGGCTGAAGCCACGCGCTACAAGTATAACTAATATCCCGTCTTAAATGAGTAGCCAAAAAATGGTATAGCGGGTTGTGTTTAATTTATTACGGGTTTTACTCTAGATATGGAAGTTGAAGTAGCTTATGCGACACCTGAGCAACAGTTAATTTTAACGGTTAAGGTAGCAGTGAGTTGTACCGTAGAGCAGGCAATCGCTTTATCAGGCATATTAAATTACTTTCCTGAGATAGATTTGACTAAAAATAAAGTAGGTATTTTTAGTCAAATTTGCCCACTTAATCAGTTATTACAAGAAAATGATCGTGTCGAAATTTATCGTGATTTAGCGCTTAATCCGATGGAGGCTCGCAGGCAGCGAGCTATACAGCAAGGGCGTTAATCTCCAAAAGTAAATAAGCCCACTATTATTTCGTATAAGGTCTTTTTCAGCTCGCGTTTCGGAGCATCTATGGTGATTTCTTTAGGTGGCGGGGGAGGCGGGTTCGCTTCGGGTGCTAAATCGCCTTCGATATGGACTAAATTATCACCGCTAAAAAACAAAGCAACGCGCTCTTGAACTCTATCTTCGTGCCCAGGCTGTTGCGAGTAGATATAATCCCAGCGGTTTGTCGTGAAAGGGTCGATGAGTAGTGGAGAGCCTAGAACATAAATGACTTGGCGCTTAGTCATATTAGGACGTAACTGGTTGATCATTAATTGATCAATAACGTTGCCTTGGTCGATATCTATTTTGTAAACAAAAGGAACATCGACGGCAAGGGTTGAACAGGCTGTGGTGATGCTAAATGAAATAAGCAGCATGATTCGGCGTAAGATTTGGGACATATAAAAGTATGCTAGCGATTTTGAAGGTAAAAATTTCAGGAAACAGGGTTAGATGTTTGCTTTGTTTAGATTTATGGGTATGCATCATACCTGAACTTCTTTAAAACTTAAAAAGTGAATTCCAAGTATTTAACTTGGTTTTTTCTTTATTCGTCTGAAAAGAACTACAATGTAAGCAGGTATTAAGATTAAGTTAGGGGTAAGGTGGATTGTATGGGAGATAAACGAGTGGAAACTCAAGAATTAAGAGATGTGGGTTTAAAAGTCACTTTGCCGAGGGTAAAGATTTTAGAAATTATGGAGCGTGAAACCCATAAGCGCCATTTGACTGCTGAGCAGGTTTATAAAATTCTATTAAGTGAAAATGAAGAAATTGGGTTGGCGACGATTTATCGTGTCTTAACTCAGTTTGAAGCGGCAGGGTTGGTGAACCGGCATCATTTTGAAGGGGGGAATTCAGTTTTTGAATTAAACAAAGGGAAGCATCACGATCATGTCGTTTGTGTTAAATGCGGTAAAGTCGATGAATTTACTGATGAGGTAATTGAAGAACGTCAAGATCAAATCGCTAAAAAATTAGGCTATGAGTTAACCGATCATAGTTTGTATCTTTATGGTTTATGCCCCAACTGCCAATAAATCTATAGGCAGTTTTTCTTAGTTTACTATTGTAATTTTATATGTTTAAGCCGCTTACTTTATACATCGGTTTGCGCTATACGCGCGCGAAACGTCGTACTCAATTTATTTCTTTTATTACTTTAACCTCTGTTTTAGGGATTGCTCTAGGTGTCACTGCCTTGATTACTGTTTTGTCAGTGATGAATGGTTTTGAAGCCGAGCTACGTCAGCGTATTTTAGGTATGACAGCGCACTCTACTGTCACAGGGCGTGGTGGACGGCTTGATGATTGGCAGGTCTTAGAGAAAGAACTGCAAAATTTCCCTCATGTGCAAGGTGCGGCGCCTTTTGTGAATGGCCAGGTAATGATTAATGCTGGGCGCAGAGTGAGTGGTACTGCTTTGCGGGGTATTTTGCCTGAACAAGAGCCAGCTGTTTCTGTGGTAGGGGATAAAATGCTGGCGGGATCTTTAACAGGTTTGCAGGCCGGAAAATATCAAATTGTCCTAGGTTCTGAATTAGCCACTTATTTAGGTGTTATCGTGGGGGATAAAGTGACGGTGATTAGCCCACAAGTTAATTCAACACCGGCGGGTATTATTCCACGTTTACGGCGGTTTACCGTGAGTGGTATTTTTGAAGTGGGAATGTATGAGTATGACCGTAATATGGCGATTATTCATATAGTTGATGCTGCAAAATTATTGCGTATGGAAGGGCATGTTTCTGGTTTGCGCTTGAAATTAGATGATTTATTTAATGCGCCACAAATAAGTCGTGAATTAGCAGAAAAGTTACGTGGACAATATTATGTGAGTGATTGGACAAAAGCACATAGTAACTTTTTCCGTGCTATTCAAACTGAAAAGCGCGTGATGTTTATTATTCTATTGTTAATTGTTGCTGTCGCCGCTTTTAATATTGTCTCAACCTTAGTGATGGTGGTGACTGATAAGCGAGGCGATATTGCTATTTTAAAGACGCAGGGTTTAACGCCACTATCGGTGATGGGGATATTTATTACTTTAGGCTCGATTATTGGATTGATTGGTACGGCTTTAGGTACGGTAGGTGGGGTTTTATTGGCCTTAAACGTAGAAACAATTGTACCGGCGATTGAAAAGTTTTTTGGTGTTAATTTTATGGCGGCGGATGTTTATTATATTAGTAGCTTACCGTCTAAATTAGTTTGGATGGATGTTTATGTTATTGCGATAGTCGCTTTTTCTTTATCTTTGCTTGCCACAATTTATCCTGCTTGGCAGGCATCGCGAGTGAATCCTGCGGAGGTATTGCGCTATGAGTAATACGGTTATTTTGCAATGTCATCAATTAACGAAACGATTCAAACAGGGTGAGCTAGATGTTGCCGTTTTGAAAGGAATTGATTTTTCAGTTTATGCTGGTGAACGCATCGCTATTATGGGGACTTCTGGTTCAGGTAAAAGTACTTTATTGCATTTGTTGGGTGGCTTAGATAAGCCGACAAGTGGTGAAGTGATTTTGGATGGCGTTAACTTAAATACAGTACGTCAAGCAAAATTATCTAAATTAAGAAATCGTACTTTAGGTTTTATTTACCAGTTTCATCATCTTTTAGGTGAATTCACGGTTTTAGAAAATGTCGCTATGCCGGCGCTTATTGGTGGTGCTTCTATTGCATTGGCAAAAGCAAACGCGGAAGAAATTCTACAGCGTGTGGGTTTGGCGCATCGGATTAAACATAAGCCCGGTGAATTGTCGGGCGGTGAGAGGCAGAGGGTGGCGATTGCGCGGGCTTTAATTAATAAGCCTAAGTGTATTCTGGCGGATGAGCCGACCGGTAATCTGGACAGTAAAACGGCTGAAACAATTTATCAGTTAATGTCGGAATTAAATCAAGAATTAAATGTCAGCTTTTTAATTGTTACACATGATCCTGATCTTGCAGGGCGAATGGATAGAGTGCTGCATATGGCTGATGGTTTGATTGTCTCTTAATAGGGTTTATCTGGCATCTTTCATATAAAGCCAAAAGTAGTTGACACTTTTAGTGCCTATTTAATAGGTTTTGTGGAAGTGCTTTAGCCTAGATAGTTCATGCCACTGCCGCAGGTAGAGCTCTTAATTTAAAAGGGAGTAAGGAGAGAGCGCGTTACTGCTAATCTTGATTTGTAAGTGGTATGATTTATGCTTGATTTTATGTTTACAATATAAAATAAAATGGGAGCATTACAAATGCCACACTGGTTTAAGTATTTCGTTTACATCACATTCTTTTTTTCCGCTACTGTCCATGCTGCTATTCCTGAGGTAGAAAGGAATGCACTGATTGCCTTCTATAAAGCCACATCTGGTGATCTGTGGCGCGATAATACAGGGTGGTTGGGTGGGCCTGGGACTGAATGCCAATGGCAAGGTGTTAGCTGTTCAGAGGATCAGCACATTATTGAGCTGGCACTACGGAGTAATAACTTGAAAGGGCAGATTCCAGTCGAAATTGCAGATATTAGTCAATTACAAAAGCTAGTTTTGTCAGGGTCTATGCATGGAACTAGGTTAAATGGCACTATTCCTAGTGAAATAACACACTTAAGTCATTTACAAGAACTTATATTATCTCAGAATGATTTAACAGGCGCGTTACCTCAAGAGTTAGGTAACTTGAGTCAATTGAAAGTTTTAGACCTACATCAGAACCAGTTTAGTGGGAAAATTCCGCCCGAACTAAGTAAGCTAAGTCAATTAGAAGAGCTAAAATTATCCTATAATGACTTCTCAGGCAGTATCCCTGCTGAGTTAGGTACTTTGAGTAGCTTACAAGAGTTGGATCTGATGTCTAATTCTTTAAGTGGCACTATCCCTGAGCAGTTAGCTGAATTAAGTCAGTTAAAAAAATTGCAGTTAACTGATAACCTATTGAGCGGTGAAATCCCTGTATGGCTGGTAAAACTAACTCAACTTACCCAGCTTAACCTAAGCAATAATAGTTTAAGCGGGTCTATACCTAAAGAGTTGGGACAATTAAAAAAATTAACTCGTTTAAGGTTATTGGGCAACCAATTAACAGGCAGTATTCCAAGTGAACTTGGTCAGTTAAGTGAGCTTCTTATTCTTCATATTGGTGAAAACCAACTTACAGGTACCATTCCGCAAGAGCTAAATAAGCTGGGTAAGCTGAAGGTCTTACGTATGTTGAACAATAAACTGACAGGGGATATCAGTCATAAATTTGATAGCATTCCAGGGGGCGTGGTGTTGTTGTCATTACAAAATAACTGCTTTAATTTTGGAGGTTATGAATTTTTGGAATCACTTGCTGATATTAAATACTTGGACTTAGGTAGTCAATCTGCTTGTCAAGATACACCAAATAATGAGGCTATTCTTAGAACAGCACGACGTGATGATATTCATATACCTTATATCATGCTTAATGGGCAGGCATATGATGTTGTTTTGCAAAAATATAGCCCTCCAATGGATCAAGGCACTCATAGCTACTGGCGTGTATTTGAAACAAAGCTTATAGAAACAGAGCCAGAGCAGCAAGAAAATCCGAGCGCAGAATATGACTTTACAACAGGGGTTTTAAAATTTAATAAAATCCACCTACGTGAACAAGTGCTTAGTGCAGAATTAACGCCTTACACCCCTCCTGCTCATGCTGAAGCAGGGGTTTATTTTAAATATGCTCTTGGCCATTAAGGAATATGTACGACACACTTTTATATTTCTAAGTGTGTCATGCCCTTTCCTAAGAGTCAGGAGGTATAAATAATACAATTAATCGACTGGGATGATAGGTGTAATGAGAGTGGTGCCATTTTTAGTGCCGTAGGGGGAGGCAGTTTCGTGTAAGTCAGCCGCCGATCAATGACCCTTGGTTTTTAGTGTAGCAACCTTGAAACTAGACTTCCCCTTTATTCAACGAAAAACTTGAACTGTAAGTATTATCAGCTATTTATGAGGGCGTGCATTCCAATGTTTAACAACATTCCAGCGCCAGAAAGAACGAATACCAAAATAGCCAACAACAGAAGAAATAATACCAAGGATTAAGCACCCTACTAGAAAAGGGCCACCTATATCATTTAAGTTTGCCATAATGCTATCGACAGAAAATTCAAAAGTTGAGTCTGGTGAGGGTTGCCCTAAAGACCATAGCCCAACCAAGTAAGCAAAGTAAAACATAGGCGGCATAGTTAGTGGATTAGTAATCCAAACTAAAGCGACTGAAATGGGTAGGTTGGCGCGAAAATACAGTGCGATAATGGCAGCAATCACCATTTGTCCAGGGGTTGGAATCCATGCTGCAAATAGGCCAATGGCAAAAGCAGCAGAAACTGAACGTCGATTTAGGTGCCAAAGGTTAGGATCATGCAACTTTTCACCTAAAAAGCTAAGGTTTTTATGCCCTTTAATGGACTCAGGTGATGGCATGTATTTTTTTAGTAGTTTTTTTGGCATGACTGATGATTCCGTATAGATACATTAACCTTTAAGTGTAGCAGGTTTTAGTTGTGCTTTTATCTGTTTTGTCATTTTTCTTGGGTATTGTAAGTTTGCAACAATGGACAGTGCTACCTAGTGTCTGGTCTTTAGCGAGCGTTTTTTTTCTGGCTCTGGTGCTGCTTTATTTTAAGCAAAAGCGAATTGCGTTTTTTCTGTTAGGCTTTGTTTGGGCCGGTGCTTTTTCTGGGTATTTTTTAAGCCATTCCTTGATGCCTGATTTACAGGGTGAAGAGTTATTGATTAAGGGAGATATTGTCGGCTTACCTGAATACAATGATCGACGTGTGCGCTTTGATTTTAAAGTGACGCATGCTGCTGTCTCATTGCCTGATAAATTGCGTTTGAGTTGGTATTATCCGCCGAAAATAGTGTCTGCGGGTCAAACATGGCAGTTTTTTGTTAAATTAAAAGCGCCGAATGGAACTTTAAACCCGGGTGGTTTCGATTATGAAAAATGGTTGTTTGCTCGGCATATTGGTGCGACTGGATATATTCGTAAAGCAGGTCAGGCAAAATTATTAACGACACAAGCTGTATGGCAGAACATTTCGGTAGTGCGTCAGAGTTTGCTGGATTTATTGGTACAGCAAAAGATAAGTGCCGATAGCTTGGCTTTGGTCAAGGCACTCACTTTAGGTGATCGTAGTTCACTTTCTACATCGCAATGGCAAGTCTTAGCGCAAAGTGGTACGGCACACTTGATGGCTATTTCTGGGCTCCATATCGGCTTAGTGGCAGGCATGATTTATTGGTTGGCTTTCCAGGGCTGGTTGCGTGTCCCTTATAATTCATATTCAGCGCCTCAAGTGGCAGCTGTTTGTTCATTTTTAGCTGCTTTTTCTTACGCTGCATTAGCGGGTTTTTCTATCCCTACACAGCGCGCTTTAGTGATGGTTAGTGTATTTATGCTGACGATATTGTTACGCCGACATGTGAAATCTTTAGATATTTTTGCTATTGCGTTGTTAGTGGTATTGCTGATTGACCCGATGGTTGTGTTATCGGTGGGCTTTTATTTATCTTTTCTGGCTGTTTTTTGTATTATCTATGTGCTTTCTGGACGCTTAGGCCGAGAAAATCGTTTTCTTAGTAGTCTTAAATTGCACTTTGTTGTTGGTCTTGGCTTATTGCCGGTTTTACTGTTTTTCTTTCAACAAGCTTCATTGGTTTCGCCCGTTGCTAATTTTCTTGCGATACCTATTGTCAGTTTTTTGGTAGTGCCGCTGGCTTTATTTGCTGTCGCTTTACTGCCTGTTATGCCAGATAGCGCCGCTTTTTTATTGCAGATTGTCGATAGTGTGTTGCAGTTTCTGTGGCAGATATTAGTGTTTTTAGTTGATCTTCCGCTGGCTAGTATTGTATGGCCTCAGCCTGAGTTATGGCAGATTGTTGTGGCCATGCTCGGTGTGTTTTTATGGTTAGCACCACGAGGGATTCCTGTGCGTTATATGGGCTTTATTTTTATATTGCCTTTAATTTTAGTACATAAAGATAAACCTGCAGTGGGTATGGCAAGTGTCACTTTATTAGATGTCGGTCAAGGTTTGGCCGTTGTGGTGGAGACCACTGAGCATACTTTGGTCTTTGATACGGGAGCACGATTTTCTGATAGTTTTGATATGGGCAGAAATGTTGTTTTGCCTTTTCTACGGTATCAGCAGATTAATCACATTGATACTTTGGTTATTAGTCATGCAGATAATGATCATATTGGTGGTGCGCAATCACTATTAGCAGGGATGCCAACTAAAGAGGTGCTGAGTAGTGTGCCTGAGCAGTTAGTAGCTTATAAGGCTCAAACTTGTTATGCGGGGATGAGTTGGCAGTGGGATCAGGTGAAATTTCGTCTATTATCGCCACCGAAGCAGGCTCTGAAAGGTGAAAATGACAATTCTTGTGTGTTGAAAATTGAGACAGCACAGGGGAGTTTTTTATTAACAGGAGATATTGAAAAGACGGCTGAAGCATTTTTAATTGAGCAGTCTGAAAGTTTGTCAGCTGAGGTGTTAATTGCTCCGCACCACGGCAGTAAAACGTCTTCGAGTGCTGGCTTTTTAGCGGCTGTAAAGCCAAGTATTATTTTGATTCCAGCAGGAGCGCCTAATCGATTTGGTTTTCCGCATGCGCAGGTGATCGATAGATATAATAAAACAGGAGCAGAATATTTTATAACGGGTGTTGCGGGTGCATTAAGGGCCAGTTTTTACCAAGGAAAGGTTGAAGTTGAAAGCTATAGAGAAAAATATCGCCGCTATTGGAATAGGTAGGCAAATCAAGAAAATGGCATAAAATAATAACCAAGCTATTTACTATGAAATTAAATAGGACTAAAATGGTCCTATATTAAGGGAGTGATTATGCTGCGACTGGGTAAATTAACTGATTATGCAACGGTTATTTTGAGTTTTATGGCTAAAAATCAGGCGCACAGGTATGCGGCTTTGGAGATTGCTTCAGCAACAGGAATCGCTTTACCAACAGTTAGTAAAGTTTTGAAATCATTGCTTAAGGCGCACTTGTTAAGTTCGGTGCGTGGTGCTAAAGGGGGTTATATTTTAGTACAAACACCAGACAAGATCACCGTTGCTAGTGTGATTACAGCATTAGAAGGCCCTATTTCTTTAACTGAATGTAGTTCAACAGATCATAGTTGTGATCAAGTTGCGGCATGTCAAATAGGGAATAATTGGCGTGTTGTTAATCAGACTGTTCAGCAAGCATTAGAGTCAGTGACTTTGGCTGACATGATGTTGCCTGTTAGCCTTCCTAAAGAAATTACTGTGCCAGTGGCCAGTTTATATCGTTAATAGATTAAAGATTAAAGAGTATTTATGTCATCAAGCGCACAAGAAATTGACAATCTGATTGGTCAAAAATATAAAGAAGGCTTTGTCACTGATATTGAGGTGGATACCTTTCCACCGGGATTAGATGAAGAGGTCATTGCTAAGCTGTCGGCCATTAAAGGCGAGCCTGAGTTTATGCTGGAATATCGCTTAAAAGCATTTCGTCATTGGCAAACGATGAAAGCGCCTGATTGGGCACAGTTAAATATTGAGCCGATTGATTATCAGGCGATTAGTTATTATTCTGCACCTAAAAAAGATTCGGACAAGCCTCAAAGCTTAGATGAAGTTGATCCGCAATTATTAGAAACGTATAAGAAACTAGGTATTCCTTTAGACGAGCAGGAACGCTTAGCTGGCGTTGCGGTTGATGCAGTTTTTGATAGTGTTTCGGTAGCGACAACTTTTAAAGGTAAATTGCACGATGTAGGGGTTATTTTTTGTCCTATTTCAGAAGCCTTACAAGAACATCCCGAATTAGTTAAGCAGTACTTGGGAACGGTTGTTCCCGAAACGGATAATTTTTTTGCCGCTTTAAATGCTGCTGTCTTTACTGATGGCTCTTTTGTGTATATTCCTAAAGGCGTGCGTTGCCCCATGGAATTATCGACCTATTTTCGGATTAATGCTGCGAATACAGGGCAGTTTGAGCGCACCTTGATTATTGCCGATGCAGATAGTCATGTGAGTTATTTGGAAGGCTGTACTGCCCCTATGCGTGACGAAAATCAATTGCACGCAGCTGTTGTTGAATTGGTCGCACTGGATAATGCCGAGATTAAATATTCCACAGTACAAAATTGGTATCCCGGCGATGAAAATGGTGTTGGTGGCATTTATAACTTTGTTACTAAGCGCGCTGAATGTCGTGGTGCCAACTCTAAAGTCTCCTGGACGCAAGTAGAAACTGGCTCGGCGATTACTTGGAAATATCCTAGCTGTGTTTTATTAGGTGAAAATTCGGTCGGTGAGTTTTATTCCGTTGCTTTGACTAATAATTACCAGCAAGCCGATACAGGCACTAAGATGATCCACATTGGTAAAAATACACGCAGTACCATTATTTCTAAAGGTATTTCGGCTGGGAAATCGCAAAATACTTACCGTGGCCTAGTTAAAATAGGTAAAAATGCAGAAAATGCCCGTAATTATACCCAATGTGATTCTTTATTAGTGGGCGATAAATGCGGTGCGCATACCTTTCCGTATGTAGAAGTGAAGCAGCCGTCTGCACAAGTTGAGCATGAAGCGACTACTTCAAAAATCAGTGAAGACCAATTATTTTTCTGTCAACAGCGTGGTTTATCCGCTGAAGATGCAGTCTCAATGATTGTTAATGGGTTTTGTAAGCAAGTTTTCAAAGAATTACCGATGGAGTTTGCAGTGGAAGCGCAAGCTTTGTTAGGACTTAGCTTGGAAGGTTCTGTCGGTTAGTCAAATATTATCGGTTGGGTTAGCTTTTCCTTGTTTAGTAATAAAAGTTTAGTCAACAAAGCGATACAAATTTATAAAAAATAAAATCAGGTAAATAGAATGCTTAGCATAAAAAATCTTCATGTCAGCGTAGGTGATAAGCCTATTCTTAAAGGTATCAACTTAGAGATTAACGCAGGGGAAGTGCATGCGATTATGGGGCCTAATGGTTCAGGTAAAAGTACTTTATCTCATGTATTGTCTGGGAAGTCAGGTTATACCGTTACTGAGGGAGCCGTTACTTATAAAGGCAAAGACTTATTAGATATGGCGCCTGAGATAAGAGCGCGTGAAGGTATATTTTTGGCGTTTCAATACCCGGTAGAGATTCCAGGTGTAAGCAATATTTATTTATTAAAAGCAGCTTTAAATGCAATGCGTATTCATCAAGGCTTACCTGAAGTCGATGCGTTTGATTTTTTAACTTTAGTTAAAGATAAAGTTAAATTATTGGAAATGGACGAGAAGTTTTTATATCGCTCAGTCAATGAGGGGTTTTCGGGCGGCGAGAAAAAACGCAACGAGATTTTACAGGCAGCTATTTTAGAGCCTAGTATGTGTATTTTAGATGAAACCGATTCAGGTTTGGATATTGATGCCTTGCAAGTGGTTGCGGCTGGTATAAACTCATTACGCGCAGCAGATCGTTCATTTTTGATGATTACTCATTATCAACGTCTTTTAGATTATATTAAGCCAGATATTGTGCATGTTTTGGCAGATGGCAGGATTGTTAAAACAGGTGGCCCTGAGCTGGCTTTAGAGTTAGAAGAAAAAGGATACAGCTGGGTTCAAGAGCAGGTGGCATAATGAGTGCTGAGCAAATAAATAGCCAATATCCTGCTGAATATGCAAAAGTCGAAGCCTTATTGCCTGGGCAATCCGTTAGCTGGTTAAAGAGATTAAGAGAACAAGCTCTGGCCTTTTTTTCTAGTCATGGTTTCCCGTCTTTAAGAGAAGAAGAGTGGCGTTATACTAATGTTTCTGCTATTGAGAAAAAATTATTTTCTCCCGTCGTGCATGATGAAATCGGTGCGCTGGATGTCGGTAGTTTAGATACTTATCGTCTTGAAAATGCTTGGACTATCGTTTTAGTTGATGGGCATTTTTCGGCGGCACTGTCTGATTTAGAGGGTTTGCCTAGCAGCGTTCGTGTCTTAGATATGGCAAGTGCTTTAGAGCAATATCCAGATGAGCTACAGAAATATTTTACGCAGGCAGTGAGTTATAAACAGCATGGCTTTGTGGCTTTTAATGCGGCATGGTTTACTGATGGTATTTTTATTCATGTGCCAAGCAAAGAAGTGTTAAGTAAGCCAGTGCAGATCATACATGTTGTGACTCAAGCTGATTATATTAGCAATACGCGCCATATTATTACTATTGATGAAATGGCTCAAGCTGAAGTGATTGAAACTTTTATTGGTTGCGATGATGCCTATTTATCAACTGCAGTGACAGAAGTTTTCGTTGGTGAAAATGCTGATTTAACGTTGTATAAATTGCAATTGGAAGGTAAGAAAGCCTATCATTTTGGTGGAACTTACGTTAAACAAGAAGCTAATGCTCGCTTTAAGCATCATAATTTTGCTTTTGGCGGCTTGTTAGCTAGAAATGATATACGTACTGATTTAGGGCGGGCCTCTGAATGCGAATTAAATGGTCTATATCTTGGTATTAAACGACAACATATTGATAATCATACCCGCATTAATCATCTGCAACCGTATGCAATCAGCCGTGAATTATATAAGGGCGTATTGGATCAACGAGCGCGCGGTGTTTTTCAGGGGCGTGTAGTTGTGGCTGAATATGCACAAAAAACTAGCTCAGAAATGAATAATCGTAATCTTTTGTTATCTAATGATGCCGAAGCTGATACTAAACCGCAATTAGAAATTTATGCAGATGATGTCAAATGTGCACATGGTGTTACGGTGGGACAATTAGATGAAAAATCTATTTTCTATTTGCAATCACGTTGTGTTGATGAAGCAACGGCTAGAAATATGCTAACCTTTGCTTTTGCGAATGAAATGGTTTTTAAGGTTAAAATCAAAGATTTACACGACCAGATATTAGAGCAATTATTGGCTAGATTTCCGCAAGAAGGCATTCAACAAGAGTGGTTGTAGTATAAAGAATAGATTATGAGTCCAACTGTTTTTAGACATTTAGCTGAGATAACAAATATTTCAGCTAATGGAGTATGGTTGTTGACTCATGATAAGGCGTTATTTATGCCGTATGATGAATTTCCTTGGTTTGCCGAACAGTCTATAAAATCGATTATTAATGTAGAAGAAATTTCTGACAATCATTTTTATTGGCCTGACCTTGATGTTGATTTGACGCTTGATATGATTGAGCACCCTGAACGCTTCCCTCTTAAAGCAAAAAATATAGAAGTAGCATGACAATATTTCCCGTAGAAAAAATTCGCGCAGATTTTCCCATTTTAAAAGAGAAAATACGTAATAAACCGTTGGTGTATTTAGATAATGCCGCTAGCTGTCAAAAACCCCAGCAGGTTATTGATAGTATTGTGCATTGTTATAGTCATGAGTACGCTAATGTGCATCGTGGTGTACATACTTTAAGTGTGAGAGCGACCGACCGTTATGAAGGCGCACGCGAAAAAGTAAAAGACTTTATTAATGCGCAAAGTACAAAAGAAATTATTTTTGTGCGGGGTGCAACTGAGGCGATTAATTTGATCGCGCAAACTTTCGGTAAAGCGAATATTAAAGCGGGTGATGAGATATTAATCACTGCGATGGAGCATCATTCTAATATTGTACCTTGGAAAATGCTGTGTGAAGAAACCGGTGCAGTATTGAAAGTTGCGCCGATTGATTTGCAGGGTGAGTTGATTTTCTCAGAATTTGAAAAGTTAATCACTGATAAAACTAAATTAGTTTCTGTTGTGCATATGTCGAATGCGCTAGGGACAATTAACCCTGTTAAAAAAATTATTGCTGCTGCAAAAGCAAAAAATATCCTTGTTTTATTGGATGGTGCGCAAGCGATTCCACATATGTCTGTCGATGTGCAGGCTTTGGATTGTGATTTTTATGTGTTTTCTGGACATAAATTATATGCTCCTTCAGGTATTGGTGTGCTTTATGGTAAGCAAGCTTTATTAGAAGCGATGCCTCCTTATCAGGGGGGAGGAGATATGATTCGTAAAGTGACTTTTGCCGAAACTGAATACAATACCTTGCCTTATAAATTTGAAGCAGGCACGCCAAATATCGCCGATGTTATTGGTATGGGGGCAGCAATCGATTATCTAAATGAAATCGGTATGGACAATATTGCGGCTTATGAAGCAGAATTATTAGATTATGCGACTGAGAAAGCAAGGCAAATTAAAGGCCTGCGTATTATTGGTGATAATAATAACAAAGGTGCGATTTTATCCTTTGTTTTAGATAAAATTCACCCGCATGATATTGGTACGATGCTAGATAGTTTAGGTATTGCGGTACGTGCAGGGCATCATTGTGCTATGCCAGTAATGGATTTCTTTGCAGTGCCAGCAACGGCACGCGCTTCTTTTGCTATGTATAATACCAAAGAAGAAATTGATGTCTTGATAGCAGGTATTGAAGACTTAATTAAAATTTTCGGCTAAACAGCCGGAATGTAAACTGAGAAGACTATGTTTGATGATTTACGTGACCTTTATCAAGAGGTTATTTTTGACCATAATAGAAATCCTCGTAACTTTCGTGTTATGGAGGATGCAGATCGTAAAGTAGAAGGATTTAATCCTTTATGTGGTGATCGTTTGACACTATTTTTGAAAATGGATGGTGATAAAATTATTGATGCCAGTTTTCAAGGCTCCGGCTGTGCAATTTCTACTGCCTCAGTTTCTTTAATGACTGAGATTGTGAAAGGTAAAACGGAAGCGGAAGCAGAGGATTTATTTCGTCAATTTCACGAGATGACCACAGGCAAAGAGGACAAAATTGACCTCGAAGCGATTGGTAAATTAGCGGTTCTAGCAGGTGTTCGTGAATATCCTGCACGAGTGAAATGTGCAACTTTAGCTTGGCATACTTTAGATGCTGCGCTAAAAAATGAGCAAGAAGCGATTTCGACTGAATAGCAATGCCTGAATATAGCGGTAAATTAGCTGTTTTACATAACGAACAATATGCGCTTAATGTCTCTCAAGCCTTAGCTGATCGTTTGGCAGTGCCGTTATATCTTAATGTGGATAAAAATACAGCGGAAGATTTTTTTTTATCATGGCGTGATGGCTGTTTGAAATTGCTGGATAAAGATTTGTTAAAAAAAGGCGGTTTAACTGTCGATATAGAGCCTAGAAATGGTGAGCAGCGTTCTTGGCCTGCCCCTAAAAATGGTGCTTTGGCACAGGCCATTGGTCGAAAAACTAAAACGGTGATTGATGCGACTACTGGCTGGGCGCAGGATAGTTTGCATATTTTTCGTATGGGCTATGAATTACGCTGTATAGAGCGATCCCCCATTATGTTGGAGTTATTAGGCGATGCTTATCTGAGGCTTGAACAGCTTGATTGGGTGCAAAGATTGAGTTTATCAGTGCCTGAATTAATCGCTGGTAATGCTATTGGGGTTCTTTCCGAATTAACAGAAGCGCCTGAGTGTATTTATATCGATCCTATGTTCCCACCTAAGCGAAAGAAATCAGCTTTACCTAAGAAATCTATGCTTATTTTGCGTGATTTATTGGGGGATGATATGGATAAAGAGCAATTATTTTCTACCGCTATGCAGGCTACGGCAAAAAGAGTTGTGGTTAAAAGTCCTGACTATGCTGAGCCAATGGGTGGGACGCCGAGTGCAAGTTTCAAGGGGAAGTTGCTTAGGTATGATGTGTATTTAAAAAATTAAGGGTAAAACGATGTCGGAATGGGTTGATGTAGTGGCTGAAAGTGCTTTAGCAATAGGCGAACATTTAGTTGTCGATGTTGATGGTATTGATGTTGCGGTTTTTAAATTGGAAGATGGGTTTTATGCTTTAGAAGATGTCTGTACGCATGATGGAGCAGAAATAGGTAGCGGTGCTGTTGATGGGGATGAGATTGTTTGCCCTCGGCACGGTGCGAGGTTTTGTATTAAAACGGGGCAAGTAAAAAGTGCACCTGCTTATGAAGATATAGCGAGTTTAGAGGTGAGAGTTAAAGCAGGGAGAGTAGAAGTAAAAGATAGTCGCTGGGATTAAATAATAGAGTGGCTAACCACTCTATTATTTAGAGAACCGTAAACCTTATAGGAAATTGTGTAAATCTTTAAAGCGTTTTTCAGCTTCTAATAAATGTGAATCAGCAGGTTGAAGAGCCGCTTTTCTGACTTCTCCTCTCGCTTTATTTAAGTAGCTAGCTGCTTTTTGACGTTTTCTATCAACGAGATCGTTAGCATTAATCTCTTTGTTTAGGTTTTTTGCATCTCTGATAAGGCCTAAAATAGTGGCATTATCAGCACCGTTGTCAATCGCATGTCTTGCTTCCATGATTTTTTCAACAGTCATGTTAATCGCTTCATCAGGCTCAAAACAAGTTCTTCCGTCTTCACACTCTGCTAAAGCAGCAGTAGAAAAAGCTCCCATTGAAGCGCCAAGGAAAGCAGATAGTAGTAATGGTTTTAATAATTTCATGTAGCCCTCATGTTGTTTTTAGTTATAGTAAGACGTAGCTTAGTAAGCTTAGCTACGAATTCTTGGTCATTTTAGCATAAGAATGATAAACAACAATGCAATTATTTGCAGACGGAAATAAGTAATAAGTAGTATATAATGATGCGCTTTTAATGATTTTCCTGATTATTCGGATAATATTAAGTCAATGCAAGAAATAAATCCTATTACCAATAAAATTTCAGATTTAAAGAGTCGTACCGAGTCACTTAGGGGGTATCTTTGACTTTGATGTTAAAAGTGAGCGTTTAGTTGAGGTTTTACGCGAGTTAGAAAGCCCAGATATATGGAATAATCCAGAGCAGGCACAAGCGCTGGGGAAGGAGCGAGGACAACTCGAGACGGTAGTTAATACTATTAATGAGTTGAACGATGGTTTGGGTGATGCCGCTGAATTACTTGAGATGGCCGTTGAAGAGTCAGACGAAGAGACTATTAATGCAGTTATTGCTGATTTGAAAGTGTTTGAAGCTAAAGTAGCCAGCTTAGAATTTCGACGCATGTTTTCTGGTGAAATGGATGTGAATAATGCCTTTTTAGATATACAGTCGGGATCAGGTGGTACAGAGGCACAGGATTGGGCTGCTATGATTGAGCGTATGTTTTTGCGTTGGGGTGAGCGTAAAGGCTTTAAAACGGAATTAATTGAAGAGTCACAAGGTGATGTCGCTGGTATCAAAAGCGCTACAATCAAATTTGAAGGTGAATATGCTTTTGGTTGGTTGCGCACAGAAACGGGTGTGCACCGTTTAGTCAGAAAATCGCCGTTTGATTCAGGTAATCGTCGGCATACTTCATTTGCATCTGTCTTTGTTTCACCAGAAGTTGATGATGATATTGAGATTGAGATTAATCCTGCAGATTTACGTATTGATGTGTATCGCGCTAGCGGCGCAGGCGGGCAGCATGTTAATAAAACAGAGTCGGCAGTACGTATCACTCACCTCCCTACAAATACTGTTGTGCAATGTCAAAATGGACGCTCACAACATAAAAATAAAGATGAGGCAATGAAGCAGTTAAAATCTAAGTTATATGAGCTGGAACTGCGCCAGCGCTCTGAGTCGCAACAAACAGTGGAAGATGGTAAATCTGATATAGGCTGGGGCAGCCAAATTCGTTCTTATGTGTTAGATCAATCGCGTATCAAGGATTTGCGTACTAATGTGGAAACAGGTAATACTCAAGCTGTATTAGATGGTGATTTGGATCAGTTTATTGAAGCAAGCCTAAAAAGAGGTTTGTAAATCTATTTTAATTTAAACCTACAATTAAAGTGAAAATGTCAGAATTAGAACAGGACGAACAAGAACAAATTAAGCAGCGTCGTGCAAAATTAAATGTTTTACGTGAAAATGGGGGGATTGCTTTCCCAACTGATTTTCGTCGTAATGTCGTTGCGGGTGAGTTAATTGCAGAATACGATACAAAAACTAAAGAAGAATTGGATGCTGGAGAGCCGATTTGCGTTAAATTAGCGGGCAGGCTAATGACGCGCCGAGTTATGGGGAAAGCAAGTTTTGCTCATATTCAGGATATGTCAGGCAAAATCCAGCTTTATGTGACGCGCGATACTTTAGCTGAAGGTTTTTATAATGAGCAGTTTAAAAAATGGGATATAGGCGATATTATTGGCGCTGAAGGTGTTCTATTTAAAACAAAAGTGGGTGAGTTGAGTGTTAAAGTTGATGATATTCGTTTATTAACAAAAGCATTGCGCCCTTTGCCTGAAAAATTTCATGGTATTGCGGATCAAGAAATTAAATACAGACAGCGTTATCTGGATTTAATTATGAGTGATACTTCACGTGAAACTTTTTTGATGCGTTCAAAAATTGTTGCTTATATTCGTCATTTTTTAACGGAGAGGAATTTTCTTGAAGTTGAAACACCTATGATGCAAGCCATTCCTGGCGGGGCGACAGCTAAGCCTTTTGAGACGCATCATAATGCGCTAGATATGGGACTGTATTTACGTATTGCACCTGAATTGTATTTAAAACGTTTGGTTGTCGGTGGTTTTGAACGAGTATTTGAAATTAACCGAAATTTTCGTAATGAGGGTTTGTCTTCTCGGCATAATCCAGAATTTACTATGATCGAGTTCTATCAGGCTTATGCCGAATACGGTGATCTGATGGATTTAACGGAAGCAATGTTAAAAGGTATTGCTGAAGAATTACTAGGGAATAGTCTTGTCACTTATCAAGGAGAAGAGTACGATTTTGGTAAGCCATTTGAGCGTATGACAGTTTTTGATTCTATTTTGCATTTTAATTCTGACTTGACACCTGCGGATATTAATACGCGTGAAGCGGCGGTGAAAGTAGCTGAAAATCTTGGTATTCCGGTTAAAGAAGGTTATGGTTTGGGTAAAGTGCAAATCGAGATTTTTGAAAAAACAGTTGAAACTCGCTTGATGCATCCGACTTTTATTACGGCGTACCCTGTTGAGGTTTCACCGTTAGCGCGTCGTAATGATGATAATCCACATGTGACTGATCGGTTTGAATTTTTTGTGGGGGGGCGTGAAATTGCCAATGGTTTTACAGAGTTAAATGACTCGGAAGATCAAGCAGAACGATTCTTAAAGCAAGTTCAAGAAAAAGAAGAGGGTGATGATGAAGCAATGCATTATGATGCGGATTATATTACTGCATTAGAGCATGGTATGCCGCCGACAGCTGGAGAAGGGATTGGTATTGATCGTTTGGTTATGTTATTTACTAATTCACCGTCGATTCGTGATGTTTTGTTATTCCCACATATGCGTCCGAAGGCTCAGTAAGAGTTTGAACTAAGCAGAAAAAAGCCTCGTTTATCGAGGCTTTTTTGCTAACACATCTTATTTATGTGTGTTTGCGATTTTTTCTACGCGTTTCTCGTTAGCATGCTCTAGTTTAGCAAATACTTTTAAAATATCGGTTGCAGATAGAATACCCACCAATTTATTTTTAGCATCAACGACCGGTAAAGCACCTATTTTGTTTTCTGCCATCAGATTGGCTGCTTTAGATGCATAAGTATGCGTTGTTACCGTAATCACGCCTCGGTGCATGATGTGGGTGACTTTCTTCGGTAGTACATGTAATTCTGTTGTCCCTTCTGCTGTAATGCTGCTTGAATTACTTTTAGGCCCGAGCGCTTTGTAAAGATCTCTATCGGAGACAATGCCAACAACTTTGCCCTTTTCTATGACGGGTAAATGACGTACTTTTTCATAATGCAGTAGAAAAAAAACACGATCAATCATATCGCTTGGTTCTACTGTAAAAACTTTTTGGGTCATTAAATCTTCTACTCTCATACTTTCTATCTCCTCATATTCATTGTGGACGGCACAGAATAGGCAGGTATTGATAATATTACAAGAGTTATGTCAGTGAATGTTATAAAATGATAAATTATATTTGATTAGATTAGATTGAAAATCAGTTATTAAAACGTTTGTTTTTCATTGAATTATTTTTAGCGGCAGTTATTGGAGTAAATAATGCGCGTCATACTTTTAGGTAGTCCAGGTTCCGGCAAAGGCACACAAGCACAGTTTATCACTGAAAAATATGCTATTCCCCAAATATCAACAGGTGATATGCTACGTGCTGCAGTTAGAGCGGGAACTGAATTAGGTATTGCAGCAAAAAAAATTATGGATGAAGGTGGTCTTGTTTCGGATGAAATTATTTTAGGTCTCATTAAGGATCGTATTACTCAGGCAGATTGTGCTAAAGGGTTTTTGTTGGATGGTTTTCCCCGTACGATTGCTCAAGCTGAAGGCCTAGATGCAATGGGTATTAAAATTGATCATGTGCTAGAAATTGCCGTACCTGATGAAGAAATTATTAAGCGCATGAGCGGTCGTCGTGTGCATTCAGAGTCAGGCAGAACTTATCATATAGAATTTAACCCACCTAAAGTAGCAGGTATTGATGATGTGACGGGTGATGCTTTAATTCAGCGTGATGATGATAAAGAGGAGACAGTTAGAAAACGTTTAGAGGTCTACCATAAGCAAACTAAACCTTTAGTTGATTTTTATAGCGCGGCAGCGCAGCAAGGGAAAGTGAAATTTTCGACGGTAGAGGGGGTGGGTTCTGTTGCTGATATCACCGCTAAGGTTTTTGCTGCTTTAGCTTAACAAAGACAGGGGTCAGGGTGGATATTTTAAGTTCTGAAATTTATCAGGATTTCAAAGAGCAAGGTTTTATTATTGCGCATTTGGGAGTCGATACACGAGTAAATGATATTGTGCCTGTAGAGGCAAGTGCGCCTGGCATGTTAGTTTTTGTTGAACATGCAAAATATTTACCTGCAGCTTTAGAGGCGGACGTTGCGGCTATTGTAACGACAGTGGAACTAGCAGAAACCATTGAGTTGAAAAATGTGGCTATTTTAGTGGCACCGAATGTACGCATGGCAATGGCTTATATACGCCAGAAATATGCGGATAGAAACGTCTATGATTCTGAGTGGGGGCGTGTGCATGCAACTGCAGTTATACATGAGTCGGTGCAAGTTCCTAGTGATGCCGTTATTGGTCCGGGAGTGGTTATTGGTGCACGCGTACAATTAGGTGCAGGTGTGGTTGTGATGGCTAATTCAGTGGTTGAGTTTGATGCTATTATTGGTGCTAGGACGGTTATTTATTCCTCGTGTGTTATTTCTTATGATTGTCATATTGGTGAAGACTGTATTTTAAAAGCGGGGTGTATTATTGGTAGTGATGGTCAAGGCTTTGCTCAAGATAAGCATTTTCATCATCATCGCATTCCGCAAACAGGCCGAGTTGTGATCGGCAATAAAGTTGTCATTGGTTCGGTGACCACGATAGACAGAGCTACTTATACAGAAACTAAAGTACATGATGGCACTATTATTGATGCTCAATGCCATTTAGCACATAACGTTATTATCGAAGAAGACTGTATCCTAGTAGCGCAAACGGGAATTGCCGGTTCGAGTCATTTTGGCAAGCGCGTTATTGCTTCTGGTCAAACGGGTGTTTTAGACCACGTACATATACCTGATGATACTATGCTATTACATAGAGCAGGTGTGCATAGCAGCATTAAAGAATCGGGTATTTATGCTTATGGCCCAGCACAGCCCTTTAAAAAATACACGAAAAATATTGCCATCTTTCAGCGTTTAAGTGAAGTATGGTCGCGCTTGAAAAAGTTAGAAAAACAAGTTGCAGAACTTTCCAAGCTTTAATTTAAAAATTCAAATAAATACGGTACAGGTTGAAATGTCAGCAAAAACTTTATATGACAAACTTTGGGACGATCATGTTGTCCACACAGAAGAGGATGGGTCGGCGTTAATCTACATAGATAGACAATTGATTCATGAAGTAACTTCACCGCAAGCTTTTGAAAGTTTGCGTCTCGCAGGTCGAGCGCCTTGGCGTACTGAGCGTAATCTTGCTGTTGCAGACCATAATGTTCCGACAACAGATAGAAGTGCCGGTATTGCTGATCCTGTATCTCGTTTGCAAGTAGAAACATTGGATAAAAATTGTGCTGAATTTGGTATCACTGAGTTTGGTATGACTGATTTGAGGCAGGGAATTGTGCATGTCGTCGGTCCTGAGCAAGGTGCAACTTTACCGGGTATGACGGTTGTTTGTGGGGACTCACATACTTCTACTCATGGAGCTTCTGGTGCGTTGGCTTTTGGTATTGGTACTTCAGAAGTTGAGCATGCCTTGGCGACTCAATGTTTAATCCAGAAAAAATCGAAAAATTTCTTAATAAAAGTTAACGGCCAAGCGAGTGCCGGCGTAACGGCTAAAGATATTGTGTTGGCTATTATTGGCGAAATTGGTACGGCTGGCGGCAATGGCTATGCTATCGAGTTTGCAGGCTCTGCGATCACTGATTTATCGATGGAAGGTCGTATGACAGTTTGTAATATGGCAATTGAGGCAGGTGCTAGAGCAGGTTTAATTGCTGTTGATGACGTGACTATCGATTATTATCGTGATCGCCCTTATTCGCCTAAAGGTGAACATTGGTTTATGGCCGAAAGAATGTGGCAAAAATTACATTCAGATTTGGATGCTATATTCGATAAAGTGGTTGAAATAGATGCTACTATAATTAAGCCTCAAGTCACGTGGGGCACTTCACCCGAAATGGTCGTTCCTATTGATGCAGAAGTGCCAAATCCAGTAGACGAGTTTGATGCCGTTAAGCAACAAAGTATGAGAAATGCTCTAGATTATATGGGCTTACAGGCAGGGCAAGCGATTACCGATATTCAAATTGATAAAGTTTTTATAGGTTCTTGTACTAATTCCAGAATCGAAGATATGCGTGCTGCAGCAGTGATGGTTGAAGGTAAAAAAATTGCAGCTAATATTAAGTTGGCTTTAGTGGTTCCTGGTTCTGGATTGGTTAAGCAGCAAGCAGAGCAAGAAGGTTTAGATAAAATTTTTATTGCGGCAGGTTTTGAATGGCGAGAGCCGGGCTGCTCCATGTGTTTAGCCATGAATGCAGATAAATTAACAGCAGGGGAGCGTTGTGCCTCAACCTCGAATCGTAATTTTGAAGGGCGCCAAGGTTATGGGGGGCGTACGCATTTAGTCAGTCCTGCCATGGCCGCGGCCGCGGCTATCGCTGGACATTTCGTTGATATTAGAGACTGGAGGTAAGGAGACGATGATGCAAGCATTTAAAAAAATTACGGCGACAGTTGCGCCTTTAGATCGAGCTAATGTCGATACCGATGCAATTATCCCTAAGCAATTCTTAAAATCGATTCGTCGTGCGGGTTTTGGGCCATATTTATTTGATGAGTGGCGCTACCAAGATGTAGGTGAGCCAGAAATGGATTGCACTAACCGCCCATTGAACAAAGATTTCGTGCTTAATAATCCAGATTATAAAGGAGCTGAAATCCTATTAACTCGTGAGAATTTTGGGTGTGGGTCTTCGCGTGAACATGCGCCATGGGCATTAGAAGATTATGGTTTTCGTGCCATTATCGCTCCTAGTTTTGCAGATATTTTTTATAATAACTGCTTCAAAAATGGTTTGTTACCTATTGTTTTACCAGCGGAAGTTGTTGATGGTTTGTTTAAAGAGGTAACCGCTGGATATCAATTAACTATTGACCTAGAAGCGCAAACAATTATTACGCCGAAGGGGAAAGTGATTGGTTTTGAGGTTGATGAGTCGAGAAAATATCGTTTATATAACGGTTTAGATGATATTGCTTTGTCTTTATTACAAGCCGATAAAATTAAAGCCTATGAAGCAGAGCGAGCAAAACGTGCGCCTTGGCTATTTGCATAACAATAAAATACTTTAGATTAGGAAAAAGGTTTAGACGTAAATGACACAAAAAATTGCAGTATTACCCGGCGATGGTATCGGCCCTGAAATTGTTACTGAAGCGATTAAAGTTTTAGATTACTTAAATGCGGATATGGGTTTAGACATAGAGTTTGAGCAGGGGTTAATTGGTGGCGCAGCTTATGATGCATCGAGATCACCTTTTCCAGAGGCAACCTTAAATTTAGTTAAACAAGCTGATGCTGTTCTATTGGGTGCGGTTGGTGGTTATAAATGGGAATCCTTAGATATTGCTGTACGCCCTGAAAAAGGTCTTCTAGGTTTGCGTTCTGAGTTGGAATTATTTTCTAATTTGCGTCCAGCCATCTTATACCCACAATTAGCAGAGGCTTCGACTTTAAAGCCAGAAGTGGTTGCTGGTTTAAATTTAATGATTGTACGTGAATTAACCGGTGGGATTTACTTCGGTCAGCCACGGGGTGTCAGAGTTTTAGAAAATGGTGAAAGACAAGGTTATAACACTTTAGTCTACAGTGAATCAGAGATCCGCCGTATTGCCCATTCAGCGTTTAAAATTGCACAAAAACGTGATAAACGTTTGTGTTCGGTTGATAAAGCGAATGTATTGGAGTGTACTGAATTATGGCGTGAAGTTATGGATGAGGTTGCTAAAGAGTATCCTGATGTAGAGCTAAGTCATATGTATGTTGATAATGCTGCTATGCAATTAGTGCGTGCGCCAAAACAATTTGATGTGATGGTAACAACGAATATGTTTGGTGATATTCTATCAGATACAGCTTCTATGCTAACTGGTTCAATAGGTATGCTGCCTTCAGCATCATTAGATGTAAATGGTAAAGGTATGTATGAACCGATTCATGGTTCTGCGCCTGATATTGCTGGTAAAGGTATTGCTAACCCTTTGGCGACTATTTTATCTGCAGCAATGATGCTGCGTTATACTTTTGATCAAGCGGATGCAGCGGATCGAATAGAGCAAGCGGTAAATGATGCTCTGAATTCAAATGCACGTACAGCAGATATTTATTCGGAGGGTATGAAGCAAGTAAGCACCTCAGAGATGGGCGATGCCGTGGTTAATGCCTTAAAAGTGAGGGCGCAAAACAATGACTAAAAAATATAATGTAGCGATCGTTGGCGCAACGGGAGCGGTAGGCGAAGCGATGATTTCTATTTTGGAAGAGAGAAAATTTCCAGTAGATAGAGTATATGCTTTAGCGAGTGAACGCTCTGTGGGTAAGCGTATTTCTTTTAATGGTAGAAGTCTAAAAGTTGAAGATTTAGCAAAGTTTGATTTTTCTAAAGCGAATATCGGTTTGTTTTCTGCGGGGGCATCGCTGTCGGAAAAATATGCGCCTATTGCAGCTGCTGCTGGATGTGTCGTTATAGATAACACGTCCCAGTTTCGTTATGACGATGATATTCCTTTAGTTGTGCCTGAGGTTAATCCAGAAGCCATTGCACAGCATACGGTGCGAGGTATTATTGCTAACCCAAATTGTTCAACTATTCAAATGCTAGTAGCATTAAAGCCCATACATGAAGCGGTTGGAATAACGCGAATTAATGTATGTACTTATCAGGCTGTTTCTGGCTCGGGTAAAGAGGGTATTGAAGAGGTCGTGAGTCAGACGTCGCAGTTGTTAAATGGTAAGCCGATACAAACAAAAGTGTACCCTAAGCAAATTGCATTTAATGTCTTACCGCAAATTGATGTGTTTATGGATAATGGTTATACCAAGGAAGAAATGAAAATGGTATGGGAGACTAAAAAAATTATGGGTGATGATAGTATTCAAGTTAACCCTACTGCTGTGCGTGTTCCTGTTTTCTTTGGTCATTCAGAAGCCATTCATATTGAAACACGTGCCAAAATTACTGTTGAAAAAGTGCGTGAGTTATTGGCGGCCGCGCCTGGTATTACGGTTATGGATGAACGAGTTGAAGGGGGTTATCCAACTGCGGTAACTGAATCTTCAGGTCATGATGATGTCTTCGTTGGGCGTATTAGAGAAGATATTTCTTATGAAAAAGGTATTGATTTATGGGTCGTTGCCGATAATGTACGCAAAGGCGCAGCTTTAAATAGCGTGCAAATTGCAGAAGAGCTGGTAAAAAATTACATCTAGTCTAAGCTATAAAGGTATATTTGACTGTATTTAGGAAAGCTATTGTGGAAAAATTTGTAGGAAGGAGAGTGTAGTGCATAATTTTACTAAAACTTTAGCAGCGATGACCTTATTGGCGCCAATGTCTGCGCACTCATTGGGTGTAGGTAATATAAAGTTACATTCTGCGTTGAATCAGAAGCTGAATGCTGAAATTATGCTATCGCTATCGGCGGGTGAAGAGCTTGCTGATATAAAAATTTCTTTGGCTTCACCTGATAAATTTGACCAAGCAGGTATCGCTTGGAATTCTTTTTTAGCTAACATTAAGTTAGAACCTATCCTCAAAGCAAACGGGCAAGTAGTTGTTAAAGTAACCTCTCATGAGGTGGTGCAAGAGCCTTTCTTAGATTTCCTGGTTGAATTTAGTTGGCCTAAGGGTGAGGTTTTTAAAGAATTTACGGTTTTAGTTGACCCACCGACTACTTATCTACAAAGTGCGATTGAAACACCGACAGTAACGACTGTGAAACCTACTGTTAGTCACATAAATCCTTCAGATTCCATTGCACAAAGCCTAGTAGTGGCTGGGGAGTATGGGCCCACTAATAGAAACGACTCCTTATGGAAAGTAGCTGAAAAAGTTAATAAATATAGTGATGTCTCTGTAGAGCAAATGATGATGGCTTTGTATAAAGCTAATCCTCGCGCATTTTATAAGAAAAATGTGAATGCATTAATGGCTGGAAAAAGTCTAAAGATTCCAAAAAAATCTGAGATTTTACAGCTATCTAAAAAGCAGGCAAACACTGAATTTTATAATCAAATGGCTGTTTGGGAGGGCAAGGCCATTGCAGAACCTGAAACTCAATTAGCCAGTCCAGATAACACTAAATCTAGCAATCAGTTAACCTTGGTGCCGCCAACAGAAGGGCTTGTTGACACAGATGCTTTATCTGCAGATGCCAGTGATGTTAATGTGCGCGGTTTAAAAACAGAAAATCAGCAATTACAAGAGCGTCTAGCAAATTTAGAAAAGCAATTTGTTATTATGCAAGAAATGCTGGCGATAAAAGATCAGCAACTTGCTACTATACAAAATGCAAAAATTGCACCTGAATCTCAGGTCAAAGAAGAGCAAGAGCAAGAACAAGAGCAAGAACAAGAAGATATAGAGGTTACTGTCCCGCCTTTAGTTGAAGAAGGTTCGCTAACAAAAAGCCCAGTTGCCACGCCTACCGTAACGCCTGAGCAAAAGACTGTTAAGCAAGTACCTAAACAAGCCCCTTTACCCGTAGTTAATAAGCCTGTTGCTCCGCCCGTTGTTGAGCAAGAGTCTTCTGGGTTCAATTATTCTTACTTGGGGTTTGGTTTGGTTGGCTTAGCACTTGCAGGTATCGCTTTGCTATTTTGGCGCAGGCGCCAAGTAGAAGAAGAAATAAATGATAATAGTATGTTTGCTTCTTCAAGTGAAATTGTTTTGCCTGAAGTGGATGATGAGTTATCTGTCCCTGTATTTGATGAGACGCCCTCTTATGATGTGGGAACAGTGGGAGAAAGCTCATTTTTAAGTGAGTTTTCGCCTAGTGATTTTGATGTTTTTGAGTCAGATCAAGCAGAAGTTGATCCTACTTCAGAAGCTGATGTCTATCTTGCTTATGGTCGGTACCAACAAGCAGAAGAATTGATGCGCCAAGCAATTAAGGATTTTCCTGATAAAGATGACTACAAACTTAAGCTTTTAGAGATTTTTTATGCCAGTGAAAATAGCGAGGCATTTGCAGCATTCTCTGAGGAGTTAGTGGCTGAAGGTAAAAATAGCGACTTAGCCTTTTGGGGCAAAGTTTCAGAAATGGGTAGTGAGCTTGTTCCAGGTTCGGATCTATTTTCTTCTGAGCAAAGAGAGTCTAAGTTTGATGTAATAGATAAGAGCGATGACTTAGCTACTGTAAATGAACCGCCTGCTATTGGTGAGCAAGAACCGCCAGTTGTTGTTGCTAAAGAAGAGGAGCAGGCAGATGTATCCTTGAGTAAGGGGGATGAGGATGCTTCTGATAATTCAGATATTGATTTTGATTTAAGCTCTTTTTCTCTGATGGATAATAATGAGGAAACGGGTAAACCTACTACTGCTAAACCAGATGAGGGTATTGAAAGCGTTGATTTCGATTTAAGTGCATTTGATACGGTTGATTCTGATGCTGAAAAAGCTCCTGAGCGTAAGACTCCTGAAGACTTGGAAACATTTAATTTTGATCAAGCTGATATTTTAAGTTCTCAAGAACCTTTAGTGCTTGATGAAGACATGGATGATGTTAATTTAAATGATTTTGATTTTTCTTCAGATAGTCTATCTTTAAGCGATGGAGTAGATGATAAAGTAGAAAAGTCAATTGATACGCCGGAGCTTGAATTAGCTGATGTCGAAAGCGATAAGCCAGACAGCAATGACTTTGATTTTGACTTTGATTTTGATGATGCTCCAGTTGCAGAGAAGTCTGAAGTGCCTGAAGAAGATAATTTAATGGTGTCAGATTTGACTGATATGGATGAATTTGAAACAAAAATAGACTTAGCTAAAGCTTACATAGATATGGGTGATACAGATGCCGCTAAGGATATTGCTCAAGAGGTACTAGAAAAAGGTACTGATGCTCAAAAACAAGAGGCGCAGGTCATCATTGATAAGTTAATATGATTGGCTGCTAAGAGGCGCGAGAGTTTAAAAAAAAAGTAATTAACATTCAGTGAGTTTGAGAGAAATGTTAGGGCTTAGCTTTAAAATGTAAAGTAGGGCGCAATGCATATATGAGCATATATAAAAAAGCCCCTTATCTACACTGTGTAGATAAGGGGCTTTTTATGTTTGAATTGCAATGCATTAGGCGAGGATACTAACGGCACCTTTTAGTTTCTTCATGGCATTTTTTTCTAGCTGCCTAATGCGTTCTGCAGATACATTGTAGCGTTCTGCTAGTTCATGTAGGGTTAACTTTTTTTCTGTTAACCAGCGACTGGCAACAATATCTTGGCTGCGCTCATCTAAACCTTGTAGTGCATTACTTAATAACATTTCTTTATGACCCACCCAATCAGCATTCTCTAGCAATAAAGCAGGGTCAGTATTATGCTGTTCTAAATAGGAAATGGGTGCGGCGCTATAAGTTTCTTCATTTGAGTCAGCTTCTGGTAAGTCAAACGCCATGTCTTTGCCATCTAGGCGCGTTTCCATTTCGTAAACTGTTTTAAGGTCTACATTGAGGTTTTGTGCAATTGCTTCGGCTTCATTTTTAGAAAGCCAACCTAAATTTTTCTTAGATTTGCGTAAATTGAAAAATAGTTTACGTTGTGATTTTGTCGTCGCAATTTTTACAATGCGCCAGTTTTTTATCACGTATTCATGGATTTCCGCACGAATCCAATGCACAGCAAAAGAGACTAGGCGGATACCTAAGTCTGGGTTGAATCGCTTAACTGCTTTCATAAGGCCTATATTACCTTCTTGAACGATATCGTTCATAGGTAAGCCATAGCCATTATAGCCGCGGGCTACATGAGCTACGAAACGTAGATTCGCCATGACTAGCTGTTTAGCTGCTTCGAGGTCTTGGTGGTCTCTAAAGCGAATAGCGAGTTCGCGTTCTTCTTCTGCATTTAATTTATTAGTTTGACCGACAACATTTAGATAAGAATCAAAGTTCCCAGCCGTTAATGTAATAGGTAAGGCTAATGAATTAGACATAGTTACTCCAAAAAATTTACTTACCCCGATTTTAGCACTCATGGCGACTGAGTGCTAATAAAATTGTAGATTTGTGTAGAGATTCAAGAAAATTTCAAAATATAGCGTAAAATAAACGTTTAATAAAAATTAATGAGAGAGTTTAATGGATAGTAAGTTGTTAGATATTTTGGCCTGCCCAATTTGTAAAAGTTCTTTGGTTTACGATAAAGCTGCGCAAGAGCTAATTTGTAAAGCAGACCGTTTGGCCTTTCCTGTGCGTGATGATATACCTGTTATGCTCGAAGATGAGGCAAGAGTTTTAACAAGTGAAGAAATTGAACAATTAAAATGACCTGCGCATTTAAAGTTGTTATTCCTGCTCGATATGATTCATCTAGGTTGCCTGGAAAGCCATTATTAATGATTGCGGGGAAGCCAATGGTTTTCCATGTTTGTGATAGAGCTAAAGAAGCGGGTGCTGAGAAAATTATTGTGGCTACAGATGATTTCAGAATCTTAAAAGCAGTGAATGATTATGGCTTTGATGCCGTTATGACGCGTACTACTCATAAGAGTGGTACGGAGCGATTAGCGGAAGTGGCTGAGATTTTTCAATGGCATGAAGATGATATTATCGTTAATTTACAAGGTGATGAGCCCTTAATTCCTGCCGAATATATTTCTCTTGCTGCGCAATCTTTAGCAGCACAGTCTATTGCTGGGATAGCTACTTTAGCAGCTGAGATAATTGAGTCTGAGGAAATCTTTAATCCGAATGCAGTTAAAGTTGTTTTAGATAAATTCAATTATGCACTTTATTTTAGTCGCGCTGCTATTCCTTGGGATAGAGAGGCTTTTAAGCAAAAACAAGTTGATTTGGTTAAGAGTGATACTTATTTTAGGCATATCGGCATGTATGCCTACCGAGTTAGTTTTCTACAGCGGTATGTGCAGTGGGATGCGTCGGCTTTAGAGCGCATTGAAATGCTAGAGCAGCTAAGAATTCTTTGGGAAGGTGAAAAACTATTGGTGGCTAAAGTTGCTAAAGCGCCGGAGGCGGGAGTTGACACGCCGGAAGATTTATTGAGAGTGGAACGTAGTTTGGCTTAGTTGTTGGCTTTTATGCTTAATTGGTACTTGGCTAATGCAGCAATTTCTTCATCAATATCGCAGGTAAAATGCTCGAGAAAATAGCCACGTTTAACAATAATATAGCGGACAAAATGGTTTTCATCATAAATTAAATTCTGTAATATTGTGGGCAGGCAATGTTTAGCCACAGTTGCCCTGACTTTCCAGCTTTCATCTTTAGCAAGTTGCTCGTGGCCGTATTTTATTCGAGCAACAGTTGAGCGAACCAAGGCGGACTGGTCATTAACTAAAACTTTTAGTGCAAAGCCCTGGTTGGCTGCTTCAAGGCGTATATATTCATCCGTTTCTGTTTGTATATTAGCGTATGTGTATGATTTATCATATAAGGTGATGTAATCTTCTGTCATGAGTCTTTAATAGGCAATAAATTCACAGCGTTGACTTTTAGTGGTTTATTGTACATTTTTTATAAGGTAGTTTTGTGCGCTATTTCTCGATAATAAGGGAATTATACAGGCCTGTGTAGTTGTTCAATATCCTGTGTTGTTAGTTTTTTATTATGTAGTGCACTAGCAATTAAAGCCTGCTGAATGCCTTTTTTTTTTAATTGCAATAAATCTTTATGATGACGAATACCTCCCGCCGCCATAAAATTATGTTGTGGGTAAGTGTTGCTATAATATTGGAGTTTTTTAAAATCAGGTCCATTATCTTTTCCGACTAAACCTAAGGTCATAATAATCAAATCTTTAGGCCATAAAGCGGGTGACTTATATAAAATTGCATCACCCATCATTATATGCTCAGACTTAAAGTCTAAAGATAAGATAAAATTCTTTGTAAGTTGTGGTGTTTTAGCTAAGGTCTTGGCGGTAATAGATTCTGTGCCAATGATAGTAGTGAATTGTTTATTGTGTACTGGCGTGTAAGAGGGGGTAAGTGAACCTGAGTCAATCATAAAGCTTAACTGAGGATAGCGAGCAAAAAGTGAATTAATTAAGCGCTGATTATTCCCTAGCCCCATTAAAGCATCAAGGTCAGCAATATATAAATGCGTAAATGGGTAGAGCTGTAAGTAAGCATTGATGACATCCTCTATTTTACTTGAATGACATAAAGGTGTTGCTAAAGGGAGGTAGTTTTTCCGGTCGCCTTGTTTGGCGAGAACTGCGCAGCCTAATTTTATATCAATAACAGGAATAATTTGCATAATGCGTTTGTTGGTTTTTGAATTTATTACAGGGGGTGGATTTATTAACCAGCCTTTGCCGCCATCATTATTGCAGGAAGGCTATTTAATGCGCAATGCATTGCTGGATGATTTGTGTCTATTAAATAAGCTGGAATTATTGGTTTTACATGATGAACGTGTTGCTTTTGCCGTAGAAACGCACCATAAATATATCCGTTACCTGATAATAAACACGGGTAAAGATATACAGGAGTTATTGTTAGAAAAGTCGAGCTTATATGATGTTGTTTGGCTGATTGCGCCAGAAACGGAGGGGATTTTAGCTAGGTGGGCGCAGTTTTTTAATGAACAAGGCAAGAAAATGTGTTTGTCTGGGCAAGAGGCGATTGATCTTTGCCAAGATAAACTGGCGACATTTAATCGTTTGCAAAAGGCGGGGGTTGCTTGTATCCCTAGTTTTTTATTTACTTCTAAAGTTGTTATAGAACCTGGTTTATGGGTACTTAAAGCGAATGATTCTGTGGGCTGTGATGAGGTGTATTTATTGCAGGAAGAGCAGCATTGGAAAGCTGTATTAGCTAAATTAATACCAGAACATCGCTATATTTTACAGCCATATATTGCCGGTAAAGTTTTGAGTTTGTCGTGCCTGTTTTACCAAGGACAGGCATTTTTTATTTGTTGTAATGAACAGCAAATGACAATTGAGCGACAGCAGTTTATTTTATCGGCCTGTCGGGTTAATGTGCAGACCGAAAAATGTCAGCAGTATCAACAATTATGTCAATCAATAGCAGCAGCTATTCCCCAGTTATTTGGCTATATAGGCATTGACTTTATAGAAACTGAGGCAGGTGAAAACTTGATTTTAGAAATAAATCCACGCCTAACGAGTTCTTATGCGGGCATTAATGAGGCGACAGGGCTTAATGTAGCGGAATTAGTTTTAGCTATGTTAAATAAGAAAATACCTATTTTTAAAAAAACCAAGAACCATCCGGTATTGATTGATATTAATTAAGAGATTTTTATGACTAATTATAGGGTAGGTTGGGATATAGGCGGTGCGCATTTAAAAGCGGCTTGCCTGAATCAAGCAGGAGATGTGCTTGCGGTGTATCAAGAACCTTGTCCTTTATGGCAAGGTTTAGATACATTAGAAAAAGCATTGACTGCAATTCTAGCAAGGCTACCGGAAAAAAACTTAAAGCATACGGTTACCATGACTGGTGAATTGGTCGATTTATTTGTCGATAGAGCGCAAGGCGTATATGACATTATTGCTTTAATGCAGCAAGTTTTAGCGCAGCCTTCTTTTGCTGTCTATGCAGGGCAGCTTGGTTTTGTAGCAGCGGATGCGATTGAACCTAAGCATATTGATGCGATTGCTTCGGCAAATTGGTTGGCAAGTGCCTCTTATGTTGCCCAGAAGCTAAAGCAGGGCTTATTTGTCGATATAGGCAGTACAACGACAGATATTTTATTGCTCACAAAGCATCAGGCTGATGCCATTGGGTATACCGACTTTCAACGCCTCACATCAAGTGAGTTAGTTTATACAGGGTTAGTAAGAACGGCAGTAATGGCGGTAGTGCAGTCTGTTAATTTTGCTGGTACTGAAGTCGGTGTTATGAGTGAATATTTTGCTACGATGGCGGATGTTTATCGTTTAACGCATGAGTTAAACGAGTTGCACGACCAAAATGAAACCGCAGATGGCGGTGCTAAAACTGAACTAGCAAGCGCTAGACGTTTGGCGCGGATGATTGGTTGCGATTTACAGGATTTTACTTTGCAGGACTGGCAGGAACTTGCTTATGCGATGAGAGAACAACAGCTGACTAGAATACAAATTGCATGCCAAAAGCAGTTGCAGCGCATGCCGGATAATATGCAAACACCTTTGGTTGGTGCGGGAATCGGACGGTTTTTAGTACAAGAGATTGCACAGCGTTTAGGGTTGAAATATATCGATTTTGAGACTTTATTTACAAGTCCTTGTAAGCTTACAGAAATGAATATTGCTGACTGTGCCCCTGCTGTGGCTGTAGCTTATTTAGCTATAGAAGCTAAATTTTGTTAAAATTTAGTACCTATAAAGTATGCTTTAGGAATCAAAACTCAATAATATCCGAAAACACTGCCAGCTCTTCGAGGACTGGCAGTGTTTCATAAGCTAAAGTTTTGGTTTTTTATTTAATGTGCATCTCTTAGTGGGTGAATAAATAACTTTTTAACCCGTTTTTAACTTAAAATAGCTAGCTGTTCTTATTTTACTCATACGCCGCAGATACAACATACATGCCTTCTACCCCCCAGCTTTATTCACTGCCTTATTTGCTTGATAGTGCTCGATTATTTTCGGCAATAGCAGCGCAGCCGTGGTCCATTTTTTTAGATAGTGGTTTAGCGGAAAAACGGCAAGGGCGATATGATATTTTTGCTACAGATCCCATGTGTACTTTAATCACACATGGAGCAGAAACACAGGTATGTTCAGGCAATAATACCTATGTATCTAAACAAGATCCTTTCACTCTGATTAAGCAACAATTAACAGCTCAAAAAGCGTTTCCAGAAGTACCTTTTAATGGTGGAGCAATAGGTTATTTTGCTTATGATTTGGGCAGGCAATTAGAAAAAATACCTAAGCTTACTGTCGATGCGGAACATATTCCAGATATGGCAGTTGGGGTGTATCAATGGGCGGTTGTGGTTGATCATCAAGAACAAAAAAGTTATTTAGTCGGCTGTGCCGATAGTGACCAGCAGTGGCAAGCTTTAATTAAACAATTCAGTGCTTATCCAGAAGCGGTGACTGTCGGTGAGTTTCAAGTAACCAGCTCCGTGCAAGCGAATATGAGTGAAGAAAGTTATGCGCAAGCCTTTGCTAAGATTAAAAAATATTTGCAGGAAGGGGATTGCTACCAAGTTAATCTAGCACAGCGTTTTGTTGCTAATTGTCAAGGTGATCCTTGGGCAGCATATCAGCAATTACGAAAAATTAATTCTGCTCCCTTCAGTGGGTATTTGAATGTTCCAGGAGTACAAGTGTTAAGTTCGTCTCCAGAGCGTTTTTTGAAGGTATTTCAGGGGAGGGTTGAAACTAAGCCGATTAAAGGCACGCGGCCAAGAAAAGAAAATGAGCAAGAAAATCAGCAACAAATTGATGCCTTGCAAAGAAGTCATAAAGACCGAGCAGAAAATGTCATGATTGTTGATTTATTGCGTAATGATATCAGCAAAAACTGTATTCCTAGCTCAGTGAAAGTACCCAAGTTATTTGAGGTAGAAAGCTATGCCACAGTGCACCATTTAGTGAGTACGGTAACAGGGCGGTTAGATGAAAAATACCATGCTTTAGATTTATTACGTAGTTGTTTTCCTGGCGGCTCTATTACCGGTGCACCTAAAATTCGAGCGATGGAAGTGATTGAAGAGCTAGAACCAAATCGTCGTGGAGTCTATTGTGGGGCTATTGCCTATATTGGTTTTGATGGCAATATGGACAGCAATATTGCCATTCGTACACTGGTGCACTCAGAGCATACCATCCGCTTTTGGGCGGGTGGCGGTATTGTTAATGATTCAGTGTTAGAAGAAGAGTATCAAGAATGCTTTGATAAAGCTGCCGCGATGTTAAGTCTATTGGCGCAAATGCAAGTGTCGTGATTGTTTTAAAATTAGGTGGCAGTTTATTATCCAGTTCAATATTACCGCAGTGGCTGCATTTAGCCGTTAAGGAAGGCAAAGGTAGGCTTGTTATTGTGCCGGGCGGTGGCGTTTTTGCTGATCAAGTAAGAAGTACACAGAAAAAATGGCAGTATGATGACCAAACGGCGCATTACATGGCCATTTTAGCCATGCAGCAAATGGCTTTATTATTTAAAGGTTTGTGTCCTGATTTATGTATCGTTAACCAGGTTGCAGCGATTAGACCCGCTTTAGATAAGCAAGCGCTTGTTGTTTGGTCTCCTTTAGCAACTGAATTAGATTCTGGTAAGATTAAAGCCAGCTGGGAAGTCACATCTGATACATTAGCCGCATGGTTAGCTACACAGTTATCCGCAGATGAGTTGATGTTAGTTAAGTCAGCACAACTCCCTGAAAATGCTACATTACAACAACTGTCGGAACACAATATAGTTGATCAAGCATTTGCTGATTTTGTCCAATATAACCCAATAAGACTTGATTGTGTTAGCTTGACACAAACATACGCACTTTCAGCTAGTTTAAAAAAGAATGTCTAAATATAATCAATCACACTCTTTATTATCCATTCGAGGTTTAACCGAGCGTTCAATAAAATTATTTTCGCGCTTTGTCACTTATAAGTTTCAGCATGTATATTACCGTACTAAAGAATCTTTAGGGCAGCATAAACGCGATCTTGTCGTTGTGCGCGTAGAAGATGCTAGTGATAGCTTAGAAAAAACTAAAGTACAATTTTTAGATGCATTAGAGCGATTTAAAGCCGTGGTGCAGGTGACTTCTGGTAGTCTCGAAGATAAATATAAATTGTTAAAGCAACAATATGATTTCTGTGCTATGCGTTCTGAGGTCGTAGCTAATAAGATTCTAGCGATAGAGGAAGTCAGTAATGCGCTGTTTAAAGAGTGGGAGGTTGAGTTAAATGAATATACTAATCGTTCATTACGCGCCCAAAGTCGGCAGCAAATGAAATTATCTAAACAGCATTATATGCGCTTAATTAAGGCTATGCGTAAGGCTGAAAAAAAAATTCAACCTGTTTTAGGTGCTTTTAGAGATCAGGTTTTATTTTTAAAACACAATCTTAATGCCAATGCCATTGCCGCTTTACAGCATGAGTTTTCAGAAATTTCCTTTGATATTACTCAGCTTATTCAGGCCATGGAGCAGTCAATTGCCGAAGCTAATCATTTTGTGCATGTTTTAGTCGAGCAAAAAAATATACCGGCGCTACCACCTGGAGTTCAGAAATGACACGTATGGTTTTAGGTATAGAATATGATGGCAGTGGTTTTTTTGGTTGGCAATGGCAAGAGGGTGGGTTACGTACCGTGCAAGATGAAGTGCAAAAAGCGGTGTCTAAAGTTGCTAACCACTCCGCTACAGTTATTTGTACAGGGCGTACCGATACAGGGGTGCATGCACTAGAGCAAGTCGTGCATTTTGAGACCGATGCAGTGCGCAACGAGCGAGCATGGCTGTTAGGTATTAATGCAAACCTACCTGCTGATGTTAGAGTGATTTGGGTGCAAGAAGCAGTTGCAGACTTTCATGCTCGTTATAGCGCAATTGCTCGTTTTTACCGCTATACTATTCTCAATCGTCCTACAAAGTCAGCTCTGCAACGTGATCAGACCACTTGGTGTCATGCCCCGTTAAATGCGGTACGGATGCATCAGGCGGCGCAAAGCTTGGTAGGTACGCACGATTTCACCTCGTTTAGAGCCTTAAAATGCCAATCTGTTAGCCCGATGCGCTTGATATATTTTATTGATGTCTACCGGCAAGAAGAGCAAGTGATTATGGATATTTCTGCCAATGCTTTTTTGCATCATATGGTGCGTAATATTGCGGGTGTCTTAATGGCGATTGGTGTAGGTGATAAACCTATTGAGTGGACACAGGAATTATTGCTTAGTAAAAATCGACAAGTGGGTGGTGTCACCGCGCCTCCGTATGGCTTGTATTTGGGGGGCGTTTATTACCCAGAAAAATACAGTATACCTAAGCATGTTATTTTTGAAAAACTACCTGCCAATGCGCAGCGCTTCCAACATGAGACTTAAACTATGAAAAAGATACTTTTATTATCAATGAGCCTTGCTATTTCAGGCTGTGCTAGTTTTGGCGAAGGGATTGCCACGGCTATTTTGGAAAAACAAAAAGAAGAGGATTTACGATCTTGTAAAATTAGTGGCAAAAGTTTTGCGGGTTTGCAAAGTACTCTTGAGTTACCAGGGGATACGGTAAAAGTGTTAATGGTGCATGGTGTTGGTACACATGAACCTGGCTATAGTACCGAGTTTAAAGAAAAATTAGCAAAAGAACTTGATTTAACGGTAAAAAGCAGTCGTTATAAAGAAATTAATTTGGTAAATAAAGAATTTCCAAAGAAAGATTTAGGCGTTTTGAGAGTTAGGCGCCTATTAAATACAGATAGAAGTCAGGAAATGCTTTTTTATGAATTAACTTGGTCTAATATTACCAATGCAGAGAAAGAAAGGATTAAATATGATACTTCGGGTGAATACTCTTATGATCGTGCCGAAGTTAATCAGATGCTGAAACAGTTTTCTAATGATACCAGTCCTGATCCAATGATTTATCTAGGTAATCAGCATGAGGAAATGCTTGCTTCATTTAGAACGGCATTTTGCTGGATGGTTGGACGAAATTGGGAGGATTTGCCAGAGACGAGTTCGGATCTATGCGTAATTGATAAACAAGCCGTTAAGTATCTACCTCAAGATAAATATGCGATTGTTTCACATAGTTTAGGGAGTCGTATTGTTATGGATGGTATGCAGAGTATTGCTTATCGCGTTACTAAAATAGCGAATGGAGACCCAACAAGTGCAGAGTCTCAATTTATTAAAGCTTTTCAGCAAAAGCGCATTCCTTTTTATTTAATGTCTAATCAATTACCTTTGTTAGAGATGGGGCAAAATCCACCCAAAGTGATAAATCAAAAAGATAAATACTGTATTCCAGGTAGTGAGCATTACGACCAAAGATTGGTGAATAAAACGTCGATTATGGCTTTTAGTGATCCTAATGATTTATTAAGTTATGCCATCCCTCAACAATTTGTGCAAAGTCATTTGGATTCACGCTTATGCGCAGAAGTGACTAATATTAATATTAATGTCGCGCATGTGATTGATATGTTTGGTATGGGCAGCTTTGCTAATCCAATGGAAGCACATATAGGGTATGACAGTGATGATCGCGTTGTGGCATTAATTGCTAAAGGAATCGGCACTAAAAATACAGCCGATATAGTGACTGAACGTTGTCGTTGGACTGAGTATGTGGATTAGTTAAGTAAATTAATGAAAGGCGACTTTAGTTCGTTTTTCTTGCCTTTTACTCCTAAACTTCGGGACAATGATAGTATCCAGTAATAGGTTGGCTACCTTTTAAAGACGGGACATAATGGCTGGAGTTATACGCCTTAGTATGTCTTAAACAGCTATAGAAAAACTATAAATTCCTACTAGGCGACTTAGGGCTGAGAATTTTATAGCCCCTCGGAACTGACTTGTCTTTTTGTCCCGTTTCGGGTTTTATTTCATCCTCAGTCCTTAGTAGTTTAGTGTCTCGTCTTAGGAGCAAGAGTATTTCTTCATTTATGGGATAGGGAAGTTATGAAAGTTTTAGTACTAAATTCAGGAAGTTCATCCATTAAATATGCCTTATTTGATATGTGTACTCAACTTGCACAAGTAACGGGCGTAATAGAACGTATTGCCGAATCAGGTAGTGTGCATAAATATCAGTACAGCTCAGGCGGCATTGAGCAAAAGCAAGTAACCTGCTTAGAGGTTAATGACCATCAACAAGGTTTACGGGTGGTTTTTTCCTTATTATCTGAGTTAGCCTTTATTCAAAATATTTCTGATTTACTTTGTATCGGTCACCGAGTTGTGCATGGCGGAGAAAAATTTTGTCAGCCAACCTTGATTGATAGTACGGTTCTAGCAGAAATAAAGAAAATGATACCGCTTGCGCCTTTGCATAACCCCGCCAATATTATCGGCATAGAAGCGGCTATGGCATATGCTCAAAGCGTAGCGCAAGTTGCCGTTTTTGATACCGCATTTCATCAAACTATACCAGATTACGCATTTCGTTATGCCGTGCCTACAGCATGGTATGTAAAGCAAGGTATACGGCGTTACGGATTTCATGGTACGTCACATTATTATGTTGCCAAGCAAGCTGCACAGCACCTTAATAAAACTTTGAGTATGCTTAATCTGATTACCTTGCATTTAGGCAATGGAGCCAGTATGGCAGCTATTGCTGCAGGTAAAAGTATTGATACTACAATGGGGATGACCCCCTTAGAAGGCTTAATGATGGGCACGCGTAGCGGTGATTTAGATCCGGCAATAGTATTTTATTTAAGCCGTACACTGGGAATGACAGAGAGTGACATCGATAACGCCTTAAATAAACAAAGTGGCTTAAAAGGCATCTGCGATGAAAATGATATGCGTGCTGTACATAAAATGGCAGATAAAGGTGATCAACAAGCGCAATTAGCGTTAGCCATGTATAGCTATCGTATTAAAAAATATATAGGCGCGTATACAGCTGTTTTAGGTAGGGTTGATGCCTTGGTCTTTACTGGTGGCATAGGTGAACATGATGCTTGGCTAAGAGAGCAATGTTGTTCCGATTTAAGCATATTAGGGATTGAAATAAATGTGGAAAAAAACCAACAGCAGCAAAGGGAAATTAATCAGGTGGAGTCATTAGTTAAAGTGTTAGTTATTGCGACTAATGAAGAGTTGGAGATAGCACAGCAGGCTGAGTGTTGTGTGCAATGATTTGTAAAACTTGTAATAAATATTGGTAGGAGTTTACTTTGGTTGGTAATAATAGCTCTCGATTGAAAGAGAATAATTTTGACTTGTTACGGTTAGTATTTTCTGGAACCGTATTACTTGTACATGCATATCAGATTTCTGGCTTTCAGGAGTTAGAGGTAATTACACGTGTTTTATCATCGGCAATGGCAGTTAAGAGCTTTTTTGTTGTGAGTGGTTTTCTTATTTTTATGAGTTTTGAGAGAACAGAGTCTATTAGCTCTTATGCTAAGAAACGAATTCGACGTATTTTCCCTGCTTACTTTACAGTAGTTATGCTTTGTGCCTTAGGTTTAATCATTATAAGTTCTAAGGATATCGGTGATTATTTCTCATTAGCTTGGCTTAAATATGTTTTTGCAAATCTTGCATTTTTAAATTTTTTACAACCAACCCTTCCGGGTGTTTTCAACTCAAATAATTTAACAGCAGTTAATGGAGCGCTTTGGACGCTTAAAATTGAGGTGATGTTTTACCTAACAGTGCCAGTATTCGTTTTTTTGTTTAGAAAACTTGGTTATTTTCCGGTGCTGGTATCTTCTTATTTATTATCCATAGCTTATTTTGAGTTTTTTTCTGAAGTTGCTGAGCGCACTGGGTCGGTATTTTACGAACAACTTGCTCGGCAATTACCTGGGCAGCTCTCATATTTTATGGCAGGAGCATTTCTATATTATTTTTTGCCTCTCTTTGAACGTCGTATTGGGTATTTTTTAGTTCTAGCGGTTTTGATATTTTTAGCAAAAGATTTTTTTCCCTTCTCAATCTTTGAGCCTTTTGCACTTGCTATTGTCGTTGTTTTTTTTGGTCTATTTTTGCATGTAGGAAATTTCGGAAGGTATGGTGACTTTTCTTATGGTGTTTACATCCTGCACTGTCCTATTATCCAGATTTTGCTTTATTCTGACTGGCTCCAAGAAAGTCCATGGTATTTTTTGATGACAGTTATTCTTATAACTATGGGGGGTGCAATTGCTATGTGGCATTTGGTTGAAAAGCGGTTTCTTTTTCGTAAAAGCCATTATATTACTGCAAATTCTACCTCAGTCGCGTAGGTTGCCTTGTTTAAAAGTCAGCTGATAAGCTCATTGATTCGCTTTGCAAATAGCAAAGAATCCCTCATAAGGGTAAAGGCCATTCGCTAAAATAATCATAGCCGCGTAGATGCTCTCTTAAAGCACCAACTTTATTTTAAATAAATCCTAAAAATACTTAGGAACAAGCCACCTAGGTTGGGTTACGAAAAGAGGTAACCCAACCTAGCAGTTTAAATTTCTGACGCTAATTGTTCCGCATAACCAGTGTATGTGCGCGGGGATAGTTCGCGTAACACTTGCTTAGCATCTTCAGGGATTTCCAAGTTATCAATAAAGGCTTGTATGTCTGCGTTAGTAATACGTTGTCCACGAGTTAATTCTTTTAATTTCTCATAAGGCTTTTCGATACCGTAACGGCGCATCACTGTTTGTACAGGTTCAGCGAGAACTTCTAAGTTAGCCGCCAAATCTGCATCAATAATATCTGCATTAATTTCTAGTTTAGAAATACCTTTTAAAGTGGCTTGAATGGCAATACTGGTATGGGCAATACCAACACCGATATTACGTAAAACAGTTGAATCTGTTAAGTCACGCTGCCAGCGAGAAACCGGTAATTTCTCTGCTAAATGATGGAATAGGGCATTGGCTAAACCAATATTCCCTTCTGAATTTTCAAAATCAATCGGGTTGACTTTATGTGGCATAGTTGATGAACCAATTTCACCCGCAATGGTTTTTTGCTTAAAGAAACCTTGAGAAATATAGCCCCAAATATCACGGTCAAAGTCTAATAAGATAGTATTAAAGCGTGATAAGGCATGGAAATATTCAGCAATATAATCATGAGGCTCAATTTGAATGGTATAAGCATTCCAAAATAAACCTAAAGATTGTACAAAGTTTTTAGAGAACTCTTGCCAATCTACTTTAGGATAAGCCACGGCATGCGCATTATAATTTCCTACCGCACCGTTGATTTTACCTAAAATTTCAACCGCTTCAAATTGGTCTTTTTGGCGCAACATACGAGCAACTACGTTCGCAAACTCTTTACCAGCTGTTGTAGGGCTGGCTGATTGACCGTGTGTACGTGACAGCATCGGCTGAGCTGCATTGTCATGCGCTAAGTTTCTTAGCGCCTCAATGCAGTCAGTAATTTGTGGCAGAATTGCTACACGGCCTTCTTTGAGCATTAAGGCATAAGAAAGATTGTTAATATCTTCTGAAGTACAAGCAAAATGAATAAATTCGCTTACTGCGTTTAATTCAGCGTTATGAGCAATTTTTTCCTTTAGAAAATATTCAACTGCTTTAACATCGTGATTAGTCGTGCTTTCAATATCTTTAACGCGTTGCGCATCGGCTTCAGAAAAGTCTGTCACAATGGCATTAAGTAGCTGATTCGCTGCTGTGCTAAAGGCAGGGACTTCAGTTATTTGTGTATGCTCTGCCAAAGCTTGTAACCAGCGAACTTCGACTTGAACCCTAAAACGAATTAATCCATATTCACTAAAAATAGGGCGTAAAGCTTTAACTTTGTTAGCATAGCGGCCATCGATAGGGGAAATTGCAGTAAGCGAGAAATTCGTCATAGGTTTATTCTTATGCGGTTGATAATACATTTTAAGTTTAGTTATTTTAGCAAAAGATAGCACTGAGGGTGCGTAAAAATATAGAGTGTTTTTGATAATTATTTAAAAGCGTCTCTTTTAATTTTTGACCGATCATTCTTAAATGAATTATGATGATTTATGGCAAGAATTAAAGCTTTTGATACAGAAGAGGTACTGGATAAAGCCGTGCAAGTGTTTTGGGAGAAAGGCTATGAAGCTGCTTCGATACAAGATTTAGTGGAAGCAATGAGGAAAGTGAGGAAGCCTTTATGCAGTCTTTGGCAGTAAACAACAGCCTCATAGCCTCACTCCTTAAGGTGGAATATTTTGACTTATTTTTTGAATAATTACTCTAGTGGAGTTAATACAAATGATTTATGCAGCACCCAATAAATTAGATAGTAAAGTTGATTTTAAAACGCGTTATGGAAATTTTATCGGGGGTGAGTGGGTTGCGCCTGTTAAAAATCAATATTTTGAGAATATAAGCCCTGTTAATGGGCAAGTCTTTTGCGAGGTCCCGCGTTCAACGGAAGAAGATATTGAATTAGCATTAGATGCAGCTCATGCTGCAAAGGATGCTTGGGGTAAAAAGTCAGTCACAGAACGATCAAATACTTTATTAAAAGTAGCGGACCGTATGGAAGAGAACTTAGAAAAGCTCGCTGTTGCTGAGACTTGGGATAATGGTAAAGCGGTACGTGAAACTTTGGCCGCTGATGTGCCTTTAGCCATAGATCATTTTCGTTATTTTGCAGGTTGCTTGCGTGCGCAAGAAGGTTCTATTGGTGAAATAGATGAAAATACCGTGGCTTATCATTTTCATGAGCCATTAGGGGTTGTTGGGCAAATTATTCCATGGAACTTCCCACTATTAATGGCGTGTTGGAAATTAGCCCCTGCTTTAGCCGCGGGTAATTGCGTGGTCATGAAACCGGCTGAGCAAACCCCGGCCTCTATTTTAGTTTTGATGGAAGTGATTGCTGACTTATTACCGGCGGGCGTTATCAATATTGTTAATGGCTTTGGTAAAGAAGCGGGACAGGCACTAGCGACTAGCGCACGCATTGCTAAAATTGCCTTTACTGGATCAACGCCTGTTGGGTCACATATTATGCAATGTGCGGCTGAAAATATCATTCCTTCCACTGTAGAGTTAGGCGGAAAATCGCCTAATGTATTCTTTGCCGATGTCTTAGGTCAGGAAGATGAATTTGTTAGCAAAGCGGTGGAAGGGGCTGTATTAGCTTTTTTTAATCAAGGTGAAGTCTGCTCTTGTCCATCGCGGTTATTGGTGCAAGAATCTATGTATGATGCCTTTATTGCAAGAGTCATTGAGCGTGCTAGCAAAATTAAACGAGGTAATCCACTTGATACAGAGACTATGGTTGGTGCTCAGGCATCAAAACAGCAATTCGATAAAATTATGGAATATGTTGAGATTGGTAAACAGGAAGGGGCTGAAGTTCTTATTGGCGGACAAGCTGAGTTATTAGAGGGTGAGTATGGCAGCGGCTATTATATCCAGCCAACGATTATGAAAGGGCATAATAAAATGCGCATCTTTCAAGAAGAAATTTTTGGTCCTTTTGTGTCAGTCACTACTTTTAAAGATGAAGCAGAAGCCTTAGAAATTGCCAATGACTCAGAGTTTGGTCTAGGTGCAGGTGTCTGGACACGCGATATGAACCTTGCTTACCGAATGGGGCGTGGAATTCAAGCGGGGCGTGTGTGGACGAATTGTTATCACCATTATCCAGCTCATGCTGCATTTGGTGGTTATAAGAAATCAGGTGTAGGCCGTGAAACACACAAAATGATGCTAGATCATTATCAGCAAACTAAGAATATGCTGGTTAGTTATGATATTAACCCATTGGGTTTCTTCTAAAAAATAATTATGCATCAAGGCAGCAAGTAGAAACAAGGAAAACTATTTATGACAGAGCATCAAACCTACGAACATCAAGTTCACCCTGTAAAAGATCATATTGCTAAAAACGCACATATTAATAACGAGCAATATTTAGCCTTATACCAACAATCAATAGAACAACCTGAAACTTTTTGGGCTGAGCAAGCTGATAAATTTTTAGATTGGCAAAAACCTTGGGATAAGGTGCTTGAATATGACTACCCTAAAGGTGAAATTAAATGGTTTGAAGGCGGGCAACTTAATGTTAGCGTGAATTGTCTCGACAGACATTTAGCAACACGAGGTGATCAAGTCGCATTGATTTGGGAGGGCGATGACCCAGCTAATGACAAGAAAATGACTTACCGCGAATTGCACCAAGAAGTGTGCCGATTTGCCAATGTCTTAAAAGCACAAGGCGTGCAAAAAGGTGATCGGGTGTGTATTTATTTACCGATGATTATCGAATCTGCTGTCGTTATTTTAGCATGTACCCGTATTGGTGCGGTGCACTCGATTGTTTTTGGTGGGTTTTCCGCAGAAGCGTTAAAAGATCGGATTAATGATTCTGATTGTAAGTTAGTTGTCTGTGCGGATGAAGGTTATCGGGGCGGTAAAATCATTCCTATTAAAGCGACAGTAGATAAAGCCATTGCTTCTTGCCCTAGCATAGAAAGTGTTATTGTTATTAAGAATAGCGGTAATATAGTCGCATGGAATGATGCCTGCGATATTTGGTATCACCAAGTCATGTCTGAAGTTTCAGCAGAGTGCGAACCCGAATGGATGGATGCTGAAGATCCTTTGTTTATTTTATATACCTCAGGTTCTACAGGACAACCTAAGGGCTTATTGCATACAACGGGTGGCTATTTGCTCTATGCAGCAATGACACATAAATATATCTTTGATTACCAAGAAGGTGAAATCTATTGGTGTACCGCAGATATAGGTTGGATTACCGGCCATACTTACATGATTTACGGCCCTTTATGTAATAGCGCGACGACTTTATTGTTTGAAGGTGTGCCGACTTATCCGGATGCCAGCCGTTTTTGGCAGGTGGTAGATAAACATCAGGTGAATATTTTCTATACCGCACCGACAGCATTGAGAGCATTAATGGCGCAAGGTGATCAATATTTAGAAAATACCAGCCGCAGTAGTTTGCGTGTATTGGGTTCGGTAGGTGAGCCAATTAACCCAGAAGCGTGGGAATGGTATTACGAATTAGTGGGTAAGGAAAATTGCCCCATTGTTGATACTTGGTGGCAAACTGAAACAGGCGGTATTTTAATTACCCCATTGCCGGGCGCAAGCGAATTAATACCGAGTTCAGCAACAAGACCTTTTTTTGGTGTTAAACCTGCTATTTTAAGCAATGAAGGACAAGTAATAGAAGATGATACTGAAGGTGTATTAGTGATGGAGCGTCCTTGGCCAGGACAAGCGCGTAGCATTTATGGCGATCACCAGCGTTTTATTGACACTTATTTTAAAAATTATCCCGGCTATTATTTTACCGGTGATGGCGCGAGGCGTGATGAGCGAGGGTATTACTGGATTACAGGCCGTGTTGATGATGTGATTAATGTTTCAGGGCATCGTATGGGAACTGCTGAAGTAGAAAGCGCAATTGACGAGCACCCTTTAGTGGCTGAAACGGCCGTTGTTGGTTATCCACATACTATCAAAGGGCAGGGAATTTATGCTTATGTCACGCTACATGTGGGAGTTGAAGGGACTGAAGCACTAAAAAAAGAACTGGTTAATTTAGTGCGTGCTGATATTGGCCCGATTGCTAGCCCTGATTTAATTCAGTGGTCAGCGCAATTACCTAAAACTCGTTCAGGTAAAATTATGCGCCGAATTTTGCGCAAAATTGCAGCCAATGAGGTTGATACTTTAGGTGATACTTCAACTTTAGCTGATCCTGATGTTGTGCAAAGTATTATTGATAATCGGCTGAATCGTTAAGGAACGTGCACGTAATAATGTCCCGAAATTATAACGCAGGATTTTTGCTTCAGGTGGAATGATCTCATGAGGCGCATAGTTATTCTACGTAACGAATGAGATCATTTCAGCTGGAGTAAAAAGACAAGTTAGAAATCGGGAACTTGTTTCGTGCACGTTCCTAAGGAACACGCATGAAATAACTTGGCCATAATAGGGCGCAGTCGTTAGTCTGTTTTTTAAAATATAGACTGAAGGCCTGTGCCCCGTATGGCAATATATAAATTATTTTGTAGGGTTTCTCTGTAACTTCTCATTTTTAACAGGTACTAAAGCGTGTTGTAGGATGTGCTGAGGCACGAAGCGCATCACATAAACGATGCGCTTCCTATCGTCAGCACATCTTATGCGAATGTCTCAAACACCTGTGGATAATGAGAAGTTGCGCGTTTCTTAGTTAACCAATTTCAAATGTTTTTCTTGAGTAGAAAACGAGTGTGCTCTTGCTTCCTGCTTTACAGATTCAGGAATACGGCGGTTAATAAAATAGCTATTACCGGGTAGTAACTTTGCTTGATGTTTAGCCTCGCTTGCTATATCTGCTATTTCTATATGCGAAGAGCAGCTGCTTGCGGCTTCTGGCGCTACGATGCCGATAGATAAGCTGAGTAAAGGAAAAAAACACGCTTTACCTTGACGGTCGTGGCCATCAATTCCTTTATTGGTGCGGTCTTTTTCTGTGTAATATTGCGGAGCTTGCTGTTCAAATGCTTTTAGAATGGCTTGACATTTCTCTTCCCAATGAGGGTGCCGAGCGATAACAATAAAATCATCGCCGCCAATATGCCCGATAAAATCCATTTCACTATCCATATTTTCTTGTATAAGTCGGGATACTAATTTAATAGCCTCATCGCCTGCATTATAGCCATAGTGATCGTTAAAGGGTTTGAAATGGTCTAAATCAAAGTAGGCAATAGCAAATGGCTGTTTTTCATGTAAGAAAAAATTAATCTTTTCATTAATGGGGGTAATGCCAGGTAATAGAGTGAGAGGATTGGCATGTTGTGCATTTTTTACTTGTTGTTTAGTGATTTCTTCAAGTAAGTCAATAACGGTTCCTGTACCTAAATAATTGCCTTTATGCGTAATAATAAAAGTATGGTCATTACGTAAATGGTGTGTTAATTTTTGACTGACCTGTTCAATGGCGGTATTTTTATCAAAGGACTGTACGGGGCTAATTAAGAATAAGCTAATTGCTTGTTTTCCGTGCAATTCAATACCAAATTGACTAGAAAATAACTTAATTAAAAATTGATCTCTATAAACAATACCGCTACAAAAACCATCCTTAACAATGGGTAAAAATTCTAGTTGTGTTTCTTTTTGAAATAAATTAAGTACACTTTTAACCGTTGTTTCGGGTTTAGTCGGTGGGGTCGTTTTAATGATTTCCTCAATAAGTTTAGAGTGCTTACTGATAGGATTAGCTTGATTTACCTTTGAATTGCTAAATAAATTCGGGGTAATTTCTGTTTCTGGTTGGGCACAAGGGCGTGCGAAATAATACCCCTGGCCAAAGGTAATGCCCAGAGCTTCAATAGTAAGATATTCTGCTTCTGTTTCTATACCTTCGGCAATGACTTGACAATTACTTGCCGTCGCCATGCTTTGTATGGAGCGCACAAAGTTAAGTTTTACCGAGTCTTGGTCAATATTTTCAATAAAATGCCTGTCTATTTTGACATAATCCGGCATTAATTCAGTCCAAACACGTAGACTAGAATATCCGGCCCCTAAATCATCTAGCGCTATTTGAAAGCCCATATCACGATAATGATTGAGTGCTGTGCGCATAATGCTGAAATCATCAATCGGCTGTTGTTCTGTTATTTCAATAACGACAGAGTCAGGTGAAATATTATTATCTTTAAGGAAGCGCAGTGTTTCGCCTTTTTTGAAATCCGGATGCAATAATACATTAGGGCTGACATTTAAAAATAACTTATGTTTTAAGTTGAGTTGCGCATATTGACTTATGCTGGCTTTTCGGCAAGCGTGTTCTAATTCTATGGCGAGATCAAATTGCTCAGCGCAACTGAATAAGCTAATTGGGTTGTGGAAAATACTATTAGATGGCCCACGAATTAAGGCTTCAAAAGAGAAAACTTGCTGAGCAGCGAGAGAGACGATCGGTTGAAATAAAGAGGTTAATTGTTTTTCTTCTATGATTGCGACTAGTTGTTTTTTTAACTCAGACATATTGTTTTCTTGTGTTTTCTTGCTCTTAAGGATAAGAAAGTACAATAGATATATGACATTATGATGACAGAGGCTAGGGGGCTTAGTTTATTAGGCTGTGCTACAAAAGCAGTAGCTAACAAGGTTAGGCGACTCGGAATAAATACCCCTCTACCTTGTTAGCCTTTTTGTCCGTCTTCTGCGTTGCAGAAATAGTGATATAGCTCTAGCTATGCGCTGTTGAAAACAAACAAAAATTCTGCGTAATATGGGGGTATTTATTGCGCGTTACCTTACAACTAAAATTAACATAATAATTATTAGTAAAATAAAAGAAATGCTTTTCCAAAAGACAACAGGGTCTCGTTCCATTAGAGGGGGGCGAGTTTTATTGATAAATTCTTTATTTGGGTGACGCAGATCATAAATAAATTCAGATATTTCCTGATAACGTTTATAAGGTTCAGGCAACAGTGCTTTTCTGATTGCTTCGTCAACCCAGAGTGGAATGCCACTGCCTTCTGGAATAGCCGTATATTTTAATTTTTTTTGTTCTGCTTTCGTTGTGGTTTTTGCTACTTGAGTACCATAAGGCAGCTTGCCGGTCAGCATTTGATAGGTAATAACGCCTAAAGAAAACAGGTCTGAGCGGGAACTGCCCAATTCGCCAAGCATATACTCTGGCGCTGTGTATTGAGCTGTACCGAGTCGGTTGGCATGTTTAATTGGGCTGCTGATTTCTTCAATACCTGCAACTTTAGTGGCGCCAAAGTCAATTATTTTTACTGTGCCTGTGCTATCAATCATGATATTTTCAGGTCTTAGATCTTGATGTAACATTTCCAAACGGTGAAATGCGCGTAAGCCTTTGGCAATTTGCTCAACAATATTACGTACGGTTTCTACTTTCGGCTTAGGATTGTCAATCATCCATTGGGTTAATGTTTGGCCTTCAATAAATTCGGTGACGATATATAAAAAGTTACGTTTACGTGTTTGTAAACAGGGTTTGAGTACGTGAGGGCTACTAATACGGCGCGCGATCCATTCCTCCAGCAGAAACCTTTCTAAATAGGCAGGGTCTCCTTGTAGGTCAGTCGAGGGTGTTTTGATAACAATTTGCCGGTTAGTATCAATATCAACAGCTAGGTAAATGTGGCTACGGCTACTGGCATGTATTGTGCGGATAATTTTATAGCCGTCAAACACTGCTCTTGCTTCTAATATCGGTGGGAAGGGGAGTTCGGTGAGTTGTTGGTAAATTTCATCGGCATCTTGCTGCGGTAGATCATCAATGCGGATAATCTGTACGGTAAGGTTATCATCACTTCCTTGTTGGTAAGCTTTTTCGACAATCATTTTAGCCGCATTATCTAGGTTATGGTTTTGCGCGTTAATCGTATCAACCATAAAGTTTGTATTAACAAACTCATAAATACCGTCGGTCGTTAACAGAAAAATATCACCTTTATCTATGGGTAGCGTTTTATAATCAAGTTCAAGGCGTTCATGCATGCCCATAGCGCGACTGAGGTAGCTTTTATCTTCAGAAACCCACAGCCGATGGTCTTTGGTTAATTGTTCTAGGCTATGGTTGCGCAGGCGGTAAATGCGAGTATCACCTAAATGAAAAGTATGTGCCGTGTTCGATTTGATAATCATGGCACTTAAGGTGCAAACATAGCCGCGATTTTTATTGAAGCGGTGTTGGCCTTGTTGGGTTTGTGAATACAGCCAAGAGTTGGTTGCGCTTAATACTTGGTGTGCTGATTTTTTGACCGACCATGCTTCTGAGGTGCAGAAGTAGTCTTCTAAAAAACCGGTAACACTTGCTTGGCTGGCGACTTGCCCTACATCACTACTACTGATGCCATCTGCTAAAGCGATGGCAATACCTTTTGACGTTAATTGTGGTTCTTCGGGGATAGACACCCCATGAAAATCCTGATTGATCTTTTTACGGCCTTTGTCAGAATACTGTCCTATAGATATTTTTAATTGACTGGGCATTTGCAAGTCATATGATGAGTACTTAAAAGTGGGTGAGAAAACAAAAAAGCCTTAGTTTTATAGAATTGAGGCTTTGATTGTTATAAATATATTATTTTAAATTACGTTCTGGGTTTGTACGTACATGAGTGTAATACAGAGGTAAGCCGACAAAAACAAAGCCACCGACCATATTACCTAATGCAGTGGGCAGCTCATTCCAAATTAAATAGTCCATGATGGTAAAACCGCCGCCCATAATCATTGAAAAAGGGAATAAGAACATATTGACAATGGAATGCTCAAAACCCATAAAAAAGAACAGCATAATTGGCATCCACATGGCCAACATTTTCCCGGTTGCGGAGGTAGAAATCATCGCGCCGACCACACCCATTGAGACCATCCAGTTACACAACATGCCACGAATAAAAATAGTGATCCAGCCACCGACACCATGCATTTTATAGCCTAAGGTCCTTGCTTCGCCAATTTTACCTACCTTTTCCGCAATGATGCCGCCGTCAGTGTTGTAGCCTACGGTTAAAATAAAGGACATCATAAAGGCTACTGTCAAGGCACCTGCGAAGTTGCCGAGGAATACTAGCCCCCAATTACGTAAGACTTGATTGACTGTGACCCCGGGGCGCTTGTCTAACCAAGCAAGCGGTACCAGTGTAAAAACACCGGTTAATAAGTCAAACTTCATCAGATATAGCATAATGAAGCCGACGGGGAAAAGGACGGCACCTAATAGGGGCGAGCCAGTTTTGACGGCTACTGTAATAGCAAAGATAGCTGCAAGCGCTAAAGTAGCTCCCGCCATAAAAGCACGAATCAAAGTATCTTTAGTTGACATATAAACTTTTGCTTCACCAGCATCAACCATTTTTGTGACAAATTCAGTGGGTTCTAAATAAGACATTAGTATTTCTCTTTGAGTATGGGTTAAGGTAATTATATTTTATAAAGTTTAAGCAATAACCATACCAGTAATAATGTAGATACTGTAGATGGCTGATATAATTATTTATTTTCCTATATTGGTGGAGCGTAGAGTCTTAGTTTAATAAAACAACTGTTTATGTTATGCAACTTTTAAGTGCGATTGTTAATGCTTTTGCACTATTTTGGGGCTTGAATTAAAAACAAGGGGGTGAGGATACAATATGATTTTAATTCAGCTTGTTTTTCAGAGCTGTGCTAGAAAGTAGCTGTGTAGCTTGTAGTTAGATACCTACTGGCAGTGGTCGAATAAAGTTAATTATTAACGTGCAAGCTTTTGTTATACTTATCTGTGATATTCCCCTTACTTTTCGGCCTAGTAATTACTTAAGGATTTTGTAATTGAAAATGATTAGAAATGTGTTGATAGGCAATATACTGCTAGTTATTTGTTATTTTATTGCTGGGCAGTTTACACTTATGTTGTCGCTACCTCCTAGTGGTGCCACCCCTTTATGGGTACCAGCAGGCATAGCTTTAGGGGCAGTCTTGATTTGGGGCTATCGGTTATTGCCTGGGGTGTTTTTAGGTGACTTTCTTGTTGCCGTAGGTTTAATTGGTCTGGATAATCATACGGCTATTTTGCTATGTGTCATTATTGGTGGGCAAGCAATGTTTCATGCTTGGCTAGGAAAATATCTATTAGTTAAATTTAAACTGTGGCCAACATTATTAATTCATGACCGAGATATTCTTAAATTTTTTCTGATAGCAGGGGTTGTTGCCTCCCTTTTTCCCGCTTTATTATCCGTTACCGCTGATTTATTGTTAGGCGTTCTGAGTGCAGATACTTGGTTAGATTCTTTACTTGTTTGGTGGATCGGCGGTGGGTTAGGTGTTGTTATCTTTACCCCTATTACTCTGATTTTATTCGCTAAACCTAAATTAAATTGGCGTAACCGAGTGGGGACGGTTGTTGTGCCAATAATGGTGTTATTTTTAGTCTTGCTCTTTATTTTGCAATATACTCGGAAAGTTGAGCAACAGCAGCAGTTGAATAGGTTTATCGCAAATGTTGAAATTACCCATACATTGATTAAAGGTGAATTAGAAGTGCATGAAACCTTATTAAGGTCTATGCGGGCTTATTTTCAAAATAAGAAGCAGTTAAGTCAACAAGATTTTGATCGTTACATTGCGGAGTTTCCGGATTATCAAGAGAATATTGATGCAGTGGCATGGATAGAATATTTGCCTGATAATAAACGTTTGGATTATGAGCAGCAGCATGGTGAGGTTGTTGAGCTAGATAATCAAGGGAAAATTATACGTGCAGCGAAACGGGCGGGATATTTTGTCATTAAATATTCACAAGTACCCAAGAGGTATGTATCCGCACTTAAGGCACAAGCAAGCGTTAATAATTTTCATCTGTGCTTTGGGGCTGAGCGTGAAGCATTATGTTCATACATGCTACGTACTAAATCCTCTATTATTATGCCACCTATATTAGAGGCGCTCCAAGCAAAGCCAGGTAGGCGTTTTGTTCGTCTTTTGCCTGTTTTTTCTGGCGATAGTATTATTGCTTTAGCGGGTCATATGTATACTTATAAGCATTTATTTGGTCAGCTATTAAACTCTTTTGAACAGCATTTGGATTTAGAAATTACTGATATAACAGCTAAGCCTGCTAAAGTTTTGTTTACTAGTGTTAAAAACAAAAAGTCACTTGAAATTTATGGGCATCAAGACTTGGTGGTCAATAAAATACTGCCTATAAGCAGTCGGCAATGGCAATTTAGTTATCGTCCTACTCAGGGGGAGGACTATCAATATTCTTCATGGTTACTTTATTGGTTGATTACAGCGAGCTTTTTTGCTTTAAGTTTGACCGGTGCATTTTTACTCAATATTGCTGGGCGTGAGCAGCGTATCAGGCAAGAAGTGGCAGATAAGACCGAAAAAATAAGTAAGCAAGCTCTTTCGTTAAAGGAGAGTGAACGTAAATTTCGGCGTTTAGTCGAGGGCATTAGAGATGACTATATTATGTATGCGCATGATATAAAAGGGGTATTTACTTATGTTGGGCCTTCTATTGAAAATATATTAGGCTATACCCCAGAAGAATTTTTAGTGCATTATTCGACGTACCTACCTGATACTGAGTTAAATCGTTTAGCTCAGAGTTATACTGAGCGCTCGATTCAAGGTGAAAGGGTTCCTCCTTACGAGCTTGAGATAGTCCATAAAAAGGGGGATATACATACTTTACGTATCATTGAATCTCCCTTATTTGATGCGCAAGGAAAAGTAATAGCAGTCGAGGGTTTTGCACAGGATATTACTCTACTTAAAGCCGCTAGACTAAAAATGGAAAAACTTTCTTTAGTAGTAACGCACAGCCCAAATGGCGTAGTGATGACAGATAAAAAAGGGGTTGTTGAATATGTGAATCCAAAATTTACAGAGATAACAGGTTATCATGCCGAAGAAGTACTAGGGAAGAAGCTGAGTATTATCAGTTCTGGGCATACGGAAGCAAGTGTTTATCAACATTTATGGGATACTTTGCTGGCCGGTAATGAATGGCGTGGTGAGTTGCAAAACCGCAAGAAAAATGGTGAATTATTTTGGGCTAGTGAACATATTTGCCCTATGTTTGATGCGTTAGGTAATATTACGAATTTTGTTGCTATTCAAGAAGATATAACTGAGTCAAAACGCATACGTGAAGAGATTAATTATCAGGCTAACCATGACTTATTAACGGGATTGGTTAATCGACGTGAGTTTGAGGTGAGATTGGCGCGTGTGGTTGATTCGGCTAAGCGAGAAAGGGATTCACATGCGCTTTGCTTTCTTGATTTGGACCAGTTTAAAGTAGTTAATGATACTTGTGGTCATGTGGCAGGTGATGAGTTATTGCGGCAAATGGGTAGTTTAATGCAGAAAAATATTCGTGCGCGTGATACTTTAGCGCGTTTGGGTGGTGATGAATTTGCTATTTTGATGGAGCATTGCGGTCTTTTTCAAGCCAATCAAGCGGCTGAGCATGTTATTCATGCTTTAGAAAATTTTCGATTTCACTGGGAGGAGCATACTTTTACCATTGGCGTTAGCATCGGTTTGGCGATTATTGATCAGTACACTAAAGATAGCCAGGAAATTTTAAGCCAAGTGGATAGCGCCTGTTATGCTGCCAAAGATGCAGGGCGCAATCGAATTGAAGTACATACGGAAAATAGCGAACGATTGAAGCAGCGTAAAGGGGAGATAAAATGGAGTAGTGAAATTAATGATGCGCTAGATAATAATCGATTTTTGCTTTATGTACAGCCTATTGTGCCTATTTTAAATAAAGAGCTTAAAATGGGTTATGAGGTATTGTTACGCTTAAAAATGCAGGATGGAAAAATCGTCCCACCGGGGGCTTTTTTACCAGCAGCTGAGCGCTATAATTCAGCGCCCCGTATAGATCGTTGGGTGGTTCATCATACTTTACAATGGTTAAGTTGCCATGCCGATCAATTACATCATGTTGGTTCGATTGCCATTAACTTGTCTGGTCAATCCTTAGGTGATGAAGCGGTGCTTACTTATATTATGCAGCAGTTTGAAAGCAGCGATGTTCCTGCTGAGAAAATTAAGTTTGAAATTACTGAAACGGCGGCAATTGCAAATTTGCAGGATGCTACGGTATTTATAAACACTTTATCTAAGTTTGGCTGTCAATTTGCTTTGGATGATTTTGGTAGTGGTCTTTCTTCGTTTGCATACCTGAAAAATTTAAGCGTTGATGTGCTAAAAATTGACGGTATGTTTGTCAAAGATATGTTAGATGACCCGATTGATTCTGAAATGGTCAAATCAATTAACCAGATTGGTCATGTTATGGGCTTGGAAACTATTGCAGAGTTTGTAGAAAATGAACAGATTTTAGATAAATTGCGTGACATTGGTGTTGATTATGCTCAAGGTTATCACCTTGGTAAGCCCATACCGATTGCTAGTCTTTTAAATAGTAATAATACAAATTAATATGCATTACCACGGTCTTACTAAGAAAATTGTTGAACGTCCTATTTTAGCTAGGCAAACAGGTCTTGCTGAAATAAATCCCGTGCTTAAACGTATTTATTTGGCACGCGGTATTAAATCAGAGACTGAATTACAGTATGGTTTGGCACAACTCCCTTCGCCTTGGCTACTAACAGGGATGGAAGAAATGGTCACTTACCTGATTGCTGCGCTTGATTTGCAGAAGAAGATCGTGATTGTTGCTGATTTTGATGCGGATGGTGCGACAAGTTGTGCTGTGGCTATGTTAGGGTTGCAATTATTAGGTTTTAAGCAGGTAGACTTTATTGTGCCTAATCGTTTTGAGTATGGCTATGGCTTAACGCCAGAAATTACCGAGCTCGTGATTGCTAAGCAAGCGGATGTGTTAATTACTGTGGATAACGGCATCTCTAGTCTTGCGGGAGTAGAGATGGCGAAAAAATCAGGTATGCAAGTGTTAGTGACCGATCATCATTTGCCGGGCGAGCAGTTGCCTGCGGCTGATGCCATTGTTAATCCTAATTTACCCGATGATGAATTTCCAAGTCGAGCTTTAGCAGGTGTAGGGGTGATGTTTTATGTGCTAATGGCATTACGTAGCCGGTTACGTGAGCAAGGTTGGTATATTAAGCATAAAATAACTGAACCTAACTTGGCGCAATTATTAGACCTAGTGGCATTAGGGACAGTTGCGGATGTTGTGGCGTTAGACCAAGTCAATCGGATTTTAGTACATCAAGGTTTGTTGCGTATGCGTTCGGGTAAAGGGCACGCAGGCATTAAAGCGCTAGTGGAAATAGCGGGTCGTAATTTGCATAGTTTAGCATCTTCGGATTTAGGTTTTGCCATTGGTCCGCGACTAAATGCAGCGGGACGTATGGATGATATGAGTGTTGGTATTCAATGTTTGATGTCTGATGATGCCGTGTTAGCCAAAAATTTAGCCATGAAAATGGATGAGTTGAATAGTGACCGACGCGAAGTTGAAGGGCAAATGAAGCAGGAAGCAATGTCTTTATTAGCAGAAATGAAAGCTTTTGATGCGCAGCATTTAGCCGCAGGTGTCTGTATTTATAATGAAGATTGGCATCAGGGGGTTATTGGGATTTTGGCATCACGTATTAAAGATCGCTTAAACCGCCCTGTGATTGCTTTTGCTAATGCAGATAACGGTGAAATTAAAGGTTCAGCACGATCTATTCTTGGAGTACATATTCGTGATGTGCTTAGTGATATTGCTGTTGCCCACCCGAAAGTGCTGACTAAGTTTGGTGGTCATGCTATGGCGGCAGGGTTAAGTATAAAATTACATGATTACCCTGTGTTTATGCTCGCTTTTGATAAAGCCGTTAAACAGCGTTTAGTAGATGTTGATTTGGATCAGAAAGTCTACAGCGATGGTGAATTAACGGAAGCAGAAATGACGCTTGGCTTTTGTGAATTATTAAAGAGTGCGGGACCGTGGGGGCAGGAATTTCCTGAGCCGTTATTTCATGGGGTATTTGATGTTGTGCAGTCGCGGATTGTTGGGCAGCAGCACTTGAAATTAGTATTGCGTCAACCCGAAAAAGAGTTACTGATTGATGGGATTGCTTTTTTTGTGGAGCGACCAGAGTATTGGTTAGGCTTGCGCCAAGTAAAAATTGCTTATAAATTAGATATTAATGAATACAATGGCCAGCGCAGTATTCAGTTTATCATTGATTATATTGAGAAATTAGCTTAGTACAGGAGGCTAGTAACACTTTTAAAAAAATGTTTATACTATTTTTTTTAGATTCCAAATTTAAGAGGTGTTGTACTAGAGAAGAGGGGGGTGAAACAATGAGAGAGTATGTAAGCATAGCCCCCTGATATAATTCTAGGGGCTATTGCTCGTTATTTTATTATATTAGCGACGTCTTGATTTAGGCGATTCAAAGCCTACTCTTAAAGCGTTGCCATTAAAATTTTTGCCATCTAAGCCTGCAATCGCAGCACGAGATTCATGACCTTCCATGCCAATAAAGCCAAATCCTTTGCATTCATCGGTAAAAATATCAGTGATAAGTTCAGATGAGCGCACTGTACCAAACTGAGCAAATAGAGCTTCGAATTCTTTTACAGTGGTGTTTGAGGGTAAGTTGCCAACAAATAGCCTTTTCAATAGTGTTCCTTTTCCAGCGGTGATAATTTTATTGTAGTTACAAAAAAAGAACCCCGCTGAAGCGAGGTTCTATGTATTCGGTAAACCGATTAGGCCGAACTTAAGATGCTACAACGCTAGTTGCTTGAGGACCTTTAGGGCCGTTTTCTACATCATAAGTAACTGCTTGACCTTCGTTCAAAGTTTTGAAGCCAGTTCCTTGAATAGCGCTGAAATGTACAAATACATCGGCACCGCCATCATCTTGAGAAATAAAACCAAAACCTTTGGACTCGTTAAACCATTTTATTGTGCCTGTAGCCATAGAACTTAATACCTAAAAAATAAAAAAATAAAGTGTTGTATACAGCTGATGTAAGAGGGAAACTCAGAAAAATATGCGAGGGAATAAATTTTTTACTACCAATAACAAAATCTGTAACGACTCTCACTATAGGGGAATCCGCGTAGTTTTTCCACAAATATAAAATATATTATTAGAAATAAGGCATAAAAGGGCATGTTGTATAAGCTATGTAAAGCATAAAACATTTTGAAAACACTTCTAAGAGCCTATATTGGCTAGTTTTTATAGGAATATTCTAGTTTTTAACAAAAAAGGTGCTTACCTATTGACGGGTGAAAATTAATGTTTTTTGACTTTATAGTGGGCATTTCTTGACCTGAAAAGAGCATGATTTTGTTCTATTAACTTAATTTATCTGGGTTTACGTCATAAGCGTATAATCCAAAAAAAAAATTTCTCCTCCAATTAGCTCTTTTAGGGGAAAAACTTACTTATAAACTCGGAGGCCTCAGGAAGTAAAAGGTACGTATCGTAGATAAAGGCAATGAAAAATGCATAGGATAGTAGTTTTCCGACTAAGCGTAACCAAAAGCCTAGCCATGTGGGGATAGGGTGTTTCTTGTTTGTATTTTGGGTTTCTAGTGCGGCTGCTTGCCAAGATAAACCTAAAGCAGAAAGCATTTCTTGCCTGATTTTATCGGCATAGCTTTGTCCTTCTAAGCTATCTCCAATCTCTATATTCTTACCCTCACGGGTAAGAAGTTTTAGACAAAACCAAACTTTAGTTGTCTTTCCATATGTTGATGAACCATTCTTTTCCGAGATTATATCGACAATATCTTTAGCCGCTATTTTTTCTTCCAACAAAAAACCAAAGATGCGTTGTTGTTTGCTAACACCCATTAAATTGATTTTAGTAGTCAGGCTATTTGTTATTAAAAAGACCCCTGCAAGAAAAAGAGCTAAGGCAATCAAGTAAACATAAATAGCCATTAAGCTTGTCGTTGTCGGTAAAAAATCCGAAAAACCAGAAAAGAAAAAGTAAGCAAATATAGCAAAAAAGGCACTGCAAAGCATTAAAGTAAAGGCCATTGTTTTTGCACGACCGTAGCCGTAATAAAATTCAGTGCCTGTTGTGGTTTTTGTTATTTTTGGAATACTTCCTATTTGGGTATTTTGATGCTCAATAAGGGTCGATGTTTTTGCTTGAATACGACTACTTTTAGATAGGGTGTGTTGGTCGGCCGTTATTATTGGTAATTCAAAAACGCGGTCATAATTAATGCCAGGTAAAACTATGTGTATATTTAATTTCCATAGGTGATAGTTGTCACTTTTTTCTTCACTCGCAGGTAAGTCGGCAGGAGGCTTAAAGGCGAAATTTAAACGGATACTTTTGCGGTAATTATCTGGTTTTAGAGTGATGCGGTCCTGCCATAGTACCTCTTCATGCATACTATCCCCATCCATACCTTGATGTATAGAGCGGTGTATACAGTTTAGGCTGAGGATGGCCTGTGGCGCATTTTGGGCAAGTATGGGTAAATCAATATAGCCTGCGCAAAGGCCACCAACTTGAGCGGGAAAAGGGTTTAAGGTGATAGGTGTTGTGCCGAACTTGTACCACGCTAGGGTTTCCTTGGTGGCACTAATTATGATCCATAAGCCAATAAGGGGAAACAATGCAAAAAAGTAAAATACGGGGTTAACTTCGAATGCTTTTAATATATTGTCACCACCCATGATAATGGCATACCAAGTTATGGCATTCCAAAAGATGGCAAATAGCCAGTACTGCCAATATTGCTTAGCTGATTGGGAAAATATCTGATTGCTGGTAATATTGGTCATACTTTTAACCTATTATTTAATTAGCGGCATGGTTAATGTCGAATTTCTAGCTTAAGTAATAGACACTTTATTTTTATAATGCAATTTAAACTTGATCAATTAAATTTCGATAACCGTTTTATTCAGGAACTATCCGGCGATAAAATCACAGGACATACACCTAGGCGACAAGTTGAAGACGCTTGTTATTCTTTAGTCACACCAACGCCTGTGAGTCATCCTCAGTTAGTTGCATATGCTAAAGAAGTCGCTGAGTTGTTTGATTTGTCAGCAGAGGACTGTTTGCATGATTATTTTACTCAAGTGTTTTCTGGCAACCAACAAGCAAAGGGAATGGAGTCTTATGCAATGTGCTATGGCGGACATCAATTCGGTCATTGGGCTGGCCAACTGGGGGATGGTCGAGCAATTAACTTAGGTGAAGTGGTTAACCAAAAAGGTCAGCGTTGGGCTTTGCAATTGAAAGGTGCAGGTTTAACGCCGTATTCGCGTACTGCGGATGGTTTGGCTGTGCTGCGCTCTTCGGTACGCGAGTTTTTATGCAGTGAAGCGATGTTTCATTTAGGTGTACCGACGACTCGTGCTTTGAGTTTGATTACTACGGGTGAGCAGGTTATCAGAGATATGTTTTATGATGGTAATCCGCGTGCTGAATTAGGAGCAGTGGTTTGCCGAGTTGCGCCTTCATTTGTACGTTTTGGTAGCTTTGAAATTCATTCGGCACGACAAAATATAGAGTTGTTACGTCAATTAGTGGATTACACCATTCGTACTGATTTCCCGCATTTAGGTGAGCCTAGCACTGAAGTTTATCAAACTTGGTTTCATGAAGTATGTGCTAAAACGGCGGAAATGATTGTCCATTGGCAGCGTGTAGGTTTTGTTCATGGGGTGATGAATACCGATAATATGTCGATTTTAGGCTTAACGATTGATTATGGTCCATACGGCTGGGTAGATAATTATGATCCCGATTGGACACCTAATACCACGGATAGAGAATATCGGCGTTATCGTTTTGGCCATCAACCGCAAATTGCAGCATGGAATTTAACTCAATTGGCCAATGCGATTTACCCCTTGATTGAGCAAGTCGAGCCTTTACAGGAAGGTTTAAATATTTACAGTCAAGCTTTTATTGTGGGCTATCAGGAAATGATGGCAGAGAAGCTAGGCCTGCAAGTTTATGATGCGCAAACGGATAAGGCATTAATTGATGATTTAGTAAAAGTATTGGTTTTAGTGGAAACTGATATGACCATTTTTTATCGTTTGTTAGCGGATATTTCAACTGAAACTGAGTTAAGTGATGCAGATTTACTGATTCAATTATCTGCGGCTTATTATCAGCCTGAGCAATTAACTGAGCTGATTAAAGCAGATATTATTGCTTGGTTACGTCGTTATATTGCCCGAGTACAGCAAGATAAAAGTGATGATATGTACCGCAAGCAAGCGATGAATGCGGTTAATCCAAAGTATGTGCTACGTAATTATTTAGCGCAGTTAGCTATTGATAAAGCAGAGCAGGGGGATCATAGTATGGTGCAAGAATTATTGGAGGTGTTGCGCCATCCTTATGATGAACAACCTGAGCATCAAGCATGGGCTGAGAAACGTCCAGATTGGGCGCGAACTAAAGCAGGCTGTTCGATGTTATCGTGCAGTTCTTGAGATAAGATAAAAATGCCTGAAACTACGCTGCAAGTTACCCAAGGGTGCTTTCAAATATTACGCTTTCCCAGTGCAAAGAATGAGAAATTACAAGCTTGGGATGCGGCGGATGAATATTTATTACAGGGTGTGGCAGAAAAATTAGATGTAAACGATCAACCTAGTGTGTTGATTCTTAATGATAGCTTTGGCGCTTTGGCGGTGGCTTTAAGTGCATATAAGCCGAGTGTTGTGTCTGATTCTTTTATTTCGCAAGCAGCTACCCGAAAAAATTTAGCTTTAAATCACATAGCTATTGATTCTGTTAGTTTGTTTGATAGTCTAGTGTTACCACAAGATAAGTTTGATTTTATTTTAATTAAAGCGCCAAAAACATTAGCGTTTTTAGAGGATATGCTTATACGCTTGCAAGATAATTTAACGCTCAATACTCAAGTCATTGTTGCAGGCATGGTGAAAAATTTATCCGCGTCTGTGTGGCAGATGATGGTGCGTTATATAGGGGCAACTAGACCCTCTAAAGCGGTTAAAAAAGCGCGTTTAATTTATGCACAAGTTGCTAAAGATCGAATTGTACCGGTTAATCCTTATCCCGTTTGTTACCCATTGGAAAACTCGCGTTATCAGATTTGTAATCATGCCAATATTTTTTCACATAAAAGTTTAGATATTGGCACGCGTTTTTTCTTGGAGCATTTACCACAAGATGACAAATATCAGCAAGTGGTCGATTTAGGCTGTGGTAATGGCGTGGTAGGTTTGATTTTTTCTGAGAAAAACCCTAATGCACAGCTGCATTTTGTCGATGAATCTTTTATGGCGGTTGCATCCGCAAAAGAAAACTTTAAGCAGGCAGTGACAACGATTAATGCTAGTTTTCAAGTGGGCGATGCTTTAACGGGGTTTGACGATAAATCAATGGATTTAATCTTGTGTAATCCCCCTTTTCATCAGCAAAACACAATTGGTGGGCATATTGCTTTGCGCATGTTTGAGCAATCCCAAAAAGTCTTAAAGCCTGATGGTGAGTTATGGGTGATTGGTAATCGCCATTTGGGGTATCATGTTAGTCTTAAAAAGTTTTTTTCTAAAGTTGAAGTATTAGTGTCTAATGCAAAATTTGTTATTATTAAGGCGACCAACTTATAGTAAAAGGAAACTCAGGCGTAAATAAATATAGCAGAGCACAGCTGATAAACATGCCCAAAGATGCGCTTAAAAATTTTACGCTAAAGAGTTTGCAGGCCGTGCCAAATGAGCGTTTTAATTGTACGTTACCAAGATCGACACTAAATAATTCATCTAGCAATAAGTGGACAATAAAGCCAAAACCAATAAAAATTCCACTGAGCCAAGCAAAAATAATAGCGGTACTCAGTAAATAGTAAACGCTAAAAGTTGTCAGCAAAGTAAATAAAACAGCCCCTAAGATTGAGTGAAATGCACCACGATGTACAGTCACTTTCTTAAATAGGGCTAAGATCGGATAACGCACTAGAAAAAAGGTGCAGCTAGCAATAATAAACACATGTTGAACTTTATATTGACCATGATAGGCAAGGATGGCGAGCATGGAAATAAGTGTTGCTAGTGAGGTGAATAGTATTTTTAATGGGCTTGAGTTATCTGAATCTATGTCAGGTAATAATCCGCCTATCGTGCCTAAGAAAATAAACCAAGGGATATCAAATAAGTCAATGAGATTATTATTGAATAAGCTGGCTGCGGCAATACTGCTTGCGCTAGCAGCAATGGAAAGATGAGTATTAAAGTTCGCCATATAATAGGTTTGAGTCGAAAAGCAACCAACTATCATAGCAATTTTTCTAGGGGGCGTTGAGTGCGATGTGTTAATTCTCCCGCTATTACTGAGGAAGTGATAAAAAAGTCGCGTTTTCTTGGCTTTATTTACCCCTGTCTTAGTGTTGATGAGGCGCTGGCTTATTTGCATGATTTGCGTCATAAGCATAGCGGAGCAAATCATATTGCTTTCTCCTATCGTATAAGAACGGATCAAGGGGATGTGTGTCGGTTTCATGATGCAGGTGAACCATCAGGTACTGCTGGAAAACCTATTTATCAATATATTGAGGGTAATCATCTGATTAATGCGCTTGTTGTCGTGGTACGTTATTTTGGTGGCATTAAGCTGGGGGCAGGTGGGCTAACTCGTGCCTATGGTAATACGGCTAAGAAAGTGATTGAAGTAGCAGATATAAGCGCATTTATTGAATTAGCGAGTGTGAATTTTACCTTAGAATATAAAGACCTACAGCATTTTGAATACCAGTTGGCAAAATATTCGGGAGTCATTATTAGCAAAGATTTTGCTGGGCAAGTTAATTTGCTAGTGCAATTGCCAACTGTGCACACAGATCCGCTATTAGCTCTTTTTCATGGGCAAATAGTGTAGTGTCATAGAATGGCTTGCCTTTAATTCTAACTCAGAAAGCCATTAACAATAATATTGTATCGTTTGGATATTGTTATGGCATGCGGGGAAGCATTGCACAGTATGGTTTGTATTTTACTTTTAAAATTGGTTTTTTCGCTCTCGCAGTTCGGTAAAGATCGCTAACTCTGATGCCCCTTGCATTGTTAGTGTCTTTTGTATTTCGGGGCTATTTGTCCTTAAAAAAGGGTTGGTCGCTAACTCTTGAGTTAATGTCGTTGGTACTGTGGGCTGCTTACTGGCTCGGAGCTGTTTGACACGTTTAATTGTTGCTAATAAGTCTTTATTTTCCGGTTCAACAGATAAGGCAAACTGCGCATTGGCTTCTGTATATTCATGAGCGCAATAGATCTTAGTGTCTAAAGGTAAGGTTGTGAATTTCTTTAAGGATTGTTGCATCTGTTCGGCTGTGCCTTCAAATAAACGTCCACACCCCATAGCAAATAAAGTATCACCACAGAATAAGGCATTTGCTGTTGGCATATAAAAAGCAATATGGCCAGTGGTGTGGCCGCTACAGTTAATAACCTGAATGGGATTTTCGCCAAGTTTTAGCGTGTCAGCTTCGTTTACTTTGGTGGTGATTCCTGGAATACGCTGTTGATCATTAATTGAGCCTATTATTTGGCAGTTTGTTTGTTGTTTTAAGCTTAAATTTCCTCCCACATGATCGGCATGGTGGTGTGTATTTAGTATATAAGTTAAATTCCAGCCGTTTTGTTTGAGTACATCGAGAACAGGTTCTGCAATAGCTGGATCGACTACGGTTGTTTCCCTCGATTTAGCATCATGAATCAGGTAAATATAATTATCCTTTAGAACGGGGATTTGTTGTATTTGTAACATAGAAAAATACCTTAAAAATGCCGGTTGCACTTAGCTGAACGACTAAACGCAACCGGTTTGTATATGAAAGTTTCGTTTATTTGATCACAAAATACAAAAAGCTTTGTCCGCGTTGTAAATGAATTAATAGTTTCTTGCGTGATAAGCTAGCAGCTTTGTTTAACTCTTTGAGTGTTTTCACTTTCATTTTATTAACCGCTAAAATAATATCACCTTCCATTAAGCCAACTTGTGCGGCTGGGCTATTGGCTTGTAAGTCGGTAATCAATAAGCCCTCAGTTGTGCCTTGGTAAGGCTGAGTTGGGGTTAACTCTTTTAAAGTCGCTCCTTTTAATAGCGGCATATCAGTAGAAGATGTGGCTAATTGACCCGATGCGGTGCTACCAATGTGAGCGCTTACAGTTATGGCTTGTTTGTTGCGCACTAAATCTATGTCTATTTTTTCACCAACACGCTTGAGGCCAATATTGGTACGTAATGCACTAGATCCGGTGATTTTCTTGCCATTAATTGCAGTAATAACGTCTCCTGCTTTTATGCCGGCTTTATCGGCAGCACTATCGGGTGTGACTTTTGATACGAGTGCGCCACGAGTGCCCAATAAATCCATAGCCTCAGCAAGATCAGAATTCAAATCTTGTATTTGAACCCCTAGGAGACCGCGTTTAACTTCTCCATGGTTCAATAATTGATCCATAATCTTTTTGGCCATATTAATAGGTATAGCAAAGCCAATGCCAACATTACCGCCTGAGGGGGCAAGGATAGCTGAGTTAATGCCTATTAAGTGGCCATGTAAGTCAATTAAAGCACCGCCTGAGTTACCAGGATTAATTGAAGCATCAGTTTGGATGAAGTTTTCATAGCCTTCAATGCCTAAATTGGTGCGCTCCATCGCGCTGACCATACCTGAAGTAACGGTTTGAGTGAGTCCAAATGGGTTACCAATAGCAACAACAAAATCACCGACTTGTAAATTATCAGAATTTCCTAATGTGATGGCAGTTAAATTTTTGCTATCCACTTGTAATACCGCTATATCCGTTTCTGGATCAGTTCCAATCAGTTTGGCTTTTAATTTTTGTTTGTTTTTTAAAGTGACAAAAATGGTGTGCGCATTAGCAATGACATGATTATTAGTCATGATGTAACCTTTTTTGGCATCCACAATAACGCCAGAACCTATACCTTGTGTTTGACGCTCTCTCGGCTGTTGAGGGGCAAAACGACGGAAAAATGGATCATTCCTTAGCGGATGTGGGCGCATGCTAACCGTACCTTGAGTGGAAATATTGACGACACTCGGCATAACTTTTTTTAGCATTGGTGCGAGTGTTGGGATAGCTTGGTTAGGAGACAAGTTATAGCTGCCATCAGGCGAGTCGCTGAAAGCGCGGGCGGGGCTGTTTATGATAGCTATGCTTAGCGTTAAACCTAATAAAAGATATTTTTTCATATTTATAATGCCTTTTTGGTAAATGTGAATTTTTAAAGTTGTTCTATTCGCCATGCTTGTCGCAGAATATTAAAAATAAGATGGGGGTAGGTCAAGTAATATGCAAATGTTATTTTTATAAATGATTGATATTGTTGATATTATTTTTTTTTATAAAAATACCTATTAAAAAACTAGGAAAATAACCGAGGAATGGTTAAAAACAACTTGCTATAAATGAATATTACAATATAATAAAACCCTAATACGTATTGAGACAAAACTATCTAGCTCGGGAAAGTGCTATTTAGATTAAAACTATTATTTGTAATATTGGGGAAGATAAATATGAAAGCAAAATTATTGATAGCAAGTACTTTAATTGCATTGACTACGGGTTGTTCAACTTTTGAGAAAGCACCTTTGGTAGTAGAAAAAGAGGCGCTTTATAACGAAACACTCAACCCACGTCAGAAAGAGTATCCAAACCATTTAGGTTTTAATGATCTACATATTCAAGCTATTAGACATATGACACCTGATACGAATGATGTTCATGATCCTAAGCTACAAATGATCGTGCATCACCATTGTAAAGGTTATGATGATGGAACTTTTGTTTGTTTGATGTTTCATACGGGTATGAAAGATCAAGATAAGCCTATTGGTTTTGAATACGTTATTGGTGGTGAGCAATTTAACTCTTTACCAGAAGAAGAGAAAAAGAATTGGCACTATCATGGTGAAGAGCTTGCTAGAGCACATGCAACTTTTCCAGATTTAACCGCTGAAGAAGCTAAAGTCATTACGCCTATCGTTGCGGCAACTTATGGCAAGGTATTTTACTTTAAACATATGGATGATGAATTTCCAATTGGCCAGCCATATATCTTAGATGTTCATAGCATGCCTTTGCAAGACTAAGTTATCGCTAATTTTTTTCATGTTACATTCTTGAACAGATAAAGACAGCTTTACTAATACTGGAGATTATTGGCTAAAGCTGTTTTTGTCCTATTTCAAAAGCCCTTTTCTAAGGGCTTTCTTTTTACGTATAACAAGATTGGTTTTTGAGTTATTGCGTCTGTCATATTGAGGTTCCGTTGATGAAATTCTTTAATCTAGGTGTCTTATTATTTATATATACAACAGGTCTTTGGGCGGATGATTTGCTTGGTTTGCCTGTATTACCTATACCCGCTAACAACCCACAAACAGTAGAGAAGATTGCTTTAGGCCAACACTTATTTAATGATAAGCGCTTAAGTGAAGATGGCACGATTAGTTGTGCCAGTTGTCATGATGAAAATAAGGCATTTACCGATGGTCAACGAGTTGCACTAGGCATTAAGCAACAAGCTGGTTTTAGAAATGCACCGGTGGTAGTGAATGCTGCTTTTTATCAACGTTTATTTTTGGATGGTAGGGCGGCTAGTTTAGAGGAGCAAGCACTAGGACCTTTTTTAAACCCTATTGAGCATGGCTTAAAAAGCACGCAAGAATTAGTGGCTATTGTTGAGGCTGATTCCAGCTATAAGGCGCAATTTGCACAAGTCTTTAACCTCGCTGAAGATAAGATAACAGCTGAATTAATTGCCCAAGCGATAGCGAGTTTTGAGCGTACTTTAATTGCTGGGAATTCTGCGTTTGACCGTTATTTATTTGGCCGAGATAGAACTGCACTGACACAAAGCCAAGTGCGAGGTATGCGCTTATTTAGACGTAAAGGTAATTGCTCTAATTGCCATGAAATTGGCGGAGTTAATGCTTTGTTTATGGATAACCGGTTTTATAATTTAGGTGTTGGTTTTGAGCGTATTAATTCTGAAATAGCTGAATTTGTTGCTGAAGTTCGCGCAGGAGAGAATCCTGATGATTTTGATTTTACTGATGCCCAACGGGCTGAATTAGGCCGCTTTAATATCACACATGTACTTGCAGATATAGGTAAATTTAAAACACCAACTTTGCGCAATATCGCTTTAACAGCACCTTATTTACATGATGGCAGTTTGCAAACATTGGAGGAAGTCGTTGAATATTATGATCAAGGTGGAGAGAAAAACCCATTCTTAGATTCAGCAATTTTTCCTTTGCATCTTACTGACCAAGAAAAGCAAGATTTAGTGGCATTCCTTAGGGCTTTAACCAGTGAGCTGTATATTCAGTAAAGTTCAACTCAGTTTTCTAGGCAGGGTATTTCAAGCTATACTACTATTTTGAGCAGTTTATAGAGGCTCCAGAGTAGATACTTAATGCCATGCATATTTTATTAGTTTCTTCAGCAATAGAAAATTTGCCTAGCGTTAGACTGTTTGATCGTTTGGAAGATATTACGCTGCATGACGAAAACAGGCTAGAAAGTTTGTTTTATGCCAATATAAAAGTAGATCTTATTTTTTTTGATGCCGCATTGGGTATGGAAGGTATTACTTTACAAATTCAGTTATACCAAGAAAAAAAACCAGAGATAAAATGGCTAGTCATTAATGTGACTGATACTCAGCAGTCATTACAATACCTACAGCTGGGAGCGTCGGGTATTTTAACTCGGCCTAGCGAGAAAATATTACAAGATTGTCTTCAAACTATTGCTAGTGGCCAGCTATATTTAGAGGCTGATTTGATTCAAATTTTAGCTTTACGGCATATTAAAAAAACGTTATTACCTTTCAAGCAGCTAACAGCCCGTGAATATGATGTGTTTTGTATGCTAGCTGAAGATTACTCTCTACAAGTGATTGCCGAGCTACTGTCAATAAGCACTAAAACCGCCTTCAATTGTCAGGCGCAGATAAGAAAAAAATTAGAGCTAAGAGGGCAAGAAGGTGTCTTTGTTCTCGCAAAAAAACATGGACTCATTCACTAAAAAAAGCTAGAATTCCTAAAAAATAGGAATATTTCCTGATTTTATAAAATTTCTTTACTTTTCTTGGGGACTAACAATGAATAAAAAAATTATTAATGGCGCACTTATTATTGCTATCGGAACTTCTTTTAGCGTGCAAGCTGCCGACAAAGGGCTGGATAAATGCATTGCAGCCATTCAAGCACAAAAAACAGGTGAGCTAGTAAAACTAGAGAAACTCAATGTTAAAGGTAAAGCTGTTTATGAAATAGAGCTTGAAGATGCTAATGGTTTTGAGTGGGAGTTTATGTGTGATGTGAATAGCGGTAAAGTCTTCGAAACTGAATCAGAAGTTAGCTCTGTCAATAGCTCGGCTTTTAAGAGTAAAATGAAAGTAACTGAAGAGGATGCTAAAGCGACTGCTTTAAAAGCTTATCCAGGTGTTATTGAAGAAGTTGAATATGAAATTGAAGCAAATGGCGATGCGAGTTATGAGTTTGATATTGTGAATAGCAAAGGCGTAGAAACTAAAGTAGAAGTGGATGCCACAACAGGAAAAATCATCGAGGTTGCCATTGAAGAATGGGAGATTGGTGAAGAAACTGACGAAAAAAGATAATTTTTTATTCTTGTTCGCTGGGTTGGTTTGTAAAGGCTGATCCTGCAAAGATTATTCTAACCTCAATAATTGGGGTTAGAATTTTAAGTCAATATATTTTTATAGGGTCTGCATCGCCTACCTTTTAAACTAAAAGCCTGTTCACCCTTGATAATTAAGAGTGAACAGGCTTAGCTTAATTGCCTATTAAGCGTGTATTATTGTCATTATAAAATATCTTAACCAGAAAACTATAAGGTTGCATCCTTGCATCTAAATGACATAACACATGCAGTTTTAGTCTAAGCTACCTGCAGCAGTCCATCCTTCAGCCCATTTATCGTCAGCATTTTTGAAAGCACCTGTATAGTTTGTGCTATCAATAAAGTTGTCGTGTGCGCCATCAGCAAGATTATCTTGGATAGCAACACCGTGAGTTAAAAGAGGAGAGTTATCAGCAGGGTATATACCATTTAATAATGGATCACCAGCAACATTATTAGCCTGCGCTGTAAACCACTCTTCAGTCGTAAAACCTACGTTATGCTTGTCTTCAAAGTTAGTCGCACAGTTTACATACGAGCCTGCAATTGTTAATGCTCCAGTTAGATCATTTGCTGAAGTGCCGCCACTTTTATAAGTAGATTCACCATCAAGTCTGATGCAGTAATTAGCAAAACCTGAAAAGACTGAGTTATAAACATTAACGCCTGTACCACGGCGAAATTTAGCGCCTTGAGTAGGGTTACCATCAGGGCCGATTAAGGTCATATTGGCTAACAAAGGTTGAGCTCTTGGAAGCGCATCATTGTTTTCTTCGTTATTATCAGCCTCAATACCCATATCGCCTTCATCACCGGCTTGTTTGATAAGCACATATTGTGCTTTACCACGCCAGCCAGAGCCCCAGTCAAGACTGTCATCGGCATTAGCTGTTAATACCATATGTCTTAAACGTACAGTACCACCGAACATTTCAACACCGTCATCTAAGCCATGATCAACTTGAACAAAATCAATCACAGTTCCCGTACCTACACCCATTAGAGTTAATCCATTTAACTCTTGGTCAGGACGTACAGCAAAACCGGCATACTTAATTTGTACATATTTTAATAAACCACTATTATCAGCTGGGTTGTTACCGCCAAATGACTCACTAGTAATCGCTTCAAAAGCCGCTTCACAACCAACTGTGCCAGCAGAGCAGTTATTGATAATAGAGTTACCGGCTATAAGTAAACCACCCCATTCGCCGCGAGATGCTTCAGAGGGACCTGTCATGATAATAGGCTGATCAGGTGTACCTTCTGCCATGATTTTTGAGCCACGACGAATAAAAAGAAAGTCATTTCCCGCTTCGCCGATTAACTCAGTACCTGGGTTAATCGATAATGTAGCTGAATTAGTTTTATCACCACCAATATAGACACCACCGGATAAGATCCAAATTGTGTTGGCTGCTAATGTAATATCTTGGTTGATTTCACCACTTAAAATACAAGTGCCAGTCGTTGGTCCTGCTTGTGCGAAATCAGGACATCCTGTGAAAGCTGTAGAAGGTAATTGCTCTACAGAAAAAGCAGCGGGATTAGAACCAGGGATGTATTTTAGTTTTGCATAATATTCATCACTTGAGCCTAAAATTTGTACTGAAGGGATGTGTAGGGCAGTTGTGGTTGCATCAAATGTAACGCGATCGCCAGTAACTGCCGCTTTTGGTGTAACACTTGTTACGACTAAGTTGCTGCCTTGCAAAGTTAATTGGGCTGAATAGCTAGTTGCTTCACCTTTGTTATTAAGCACGTCAACAGTAGGTATATCAACAACACCAGTAGCAGGGTTATAAGTTGCTGTAGCAGCGTTGGCCTGAATTGCACCAACTGAAAGAGCTAGGCTGATGGCTGCTTTTAAAATATTCTTTTTCATTATTACCTCAAATATTAAACAGAATGTATAAATTATATAGCATAGCTAGGATAAGATATTTGCATTACAGTATTGTGACATTTAGATGACATTTAGATGACATAATGCACGGGAGAGACCAGAAGTTAGCTGATCAGTCATAATTTTTAGCTATAATTTATAGAGAAAACAATGGGTTTATAGGGAGTTTTGTAGCTTCTCATGATTGAGGGGTACAAGCTGTTTTTTCAAATCGTAATTCCTGCATGCTGTTAGGGGCAAAAATTATTGCGTCAATAGTACTAATGCAGTACCATAAATTCATGCCTCCTAAAATAAGAGAATTAATCAGTCAATTACAAAGCATCGGTTTCGAAAATCGAGGAGGTAAAGGTAGTCATCGTAACTTTACACATAAAAATGGAGTAAAGATTACTGTTAGTGGAAAAACAGGTGATGATGCAAAACCCTATCAAGTCAAAGCAGTAAACAAAGCGATTGATGAGGTATCGAAATGAAAGAAAGTGATAAGTACTTGAAGATCGTTGAATGGTCAGAAGACGATCAATGTTATATTGGTCATTGCCCTAACTTGATGATGGGGGGGGTTCATGGTGAAGATGAAGCAAAAGTTTATAAAGAGCTATGCGAAGTGGTTGAGGAGTGGATAGACATCTATAAAAAAGATGGAGAATCACTTCCTATAGCAACAGCAGGAAAAAAATATTCTGGTAAATTTAACCTTCGTGTCGGTGAAAAGTTGCATGAGCAATTGAGTCTTGATGCTTTAAGGTCAGGAGAAAGCTTAAACTCATACTGTATTAAAAAATTGCAGGAACCTATGTTTAACGTAGATTCTCGATAAAAGACTTCGGGAATGACATATTTTAGTTACCATCTTAAGGCGGGATAGCCTTTATATTCAGTGAATTATCGAGTTTCTTGTCAGTACTTATACGACATGGTTTCCAGTTATGAGGGGGGCAAAATATAAGTCCATGTTCTGCCCCGTCTTAACTTGGTAGCCGAAATATGTATCAACTCAAAATATAGTAACCTTAAAAATTTATTGATAAAGTTAAGCTGTATTCTCTGCCTTTTTTGTAAGAACGAGTGATTTTATCGCCTTGCATAATCACAGATGTGTCGTCTAATAGGTTTTTCATTCGTACATTTATAGAAAACCAGTCACTTAATCTTTGTCGATAGACAAAATCTAATTGATTAAAGGGCTGTTGATACTTGTCTGGAGCACCGAGTTGGCCTGCTTCAACAATACGTGCCGCGGCGACATTATATAGAATCGTTGCCTGCGTTCCCCAGTCAGGATTATCATAGCCAAATTGTAGGTTGAATAGGTGTGGAGAGTGACCTTGTAAGGGCCTTGCAGACGAAGTTTGTGCTAATAGGTTTTCTGCTGTTAATTCAACCGATGATTCAGACCAGGTGTAATTACTACCAGCAAAAAAGTATTCTAAGTCTGGATGAATGAAATCTAAGTTTTTCAAAATTTCTAGTTCGATACCAAAGACTCGGGCTGATTTAGCATTTTGATAGGTTAAAAGTCCCCCTGAACCTGGTACAAAAACTTTTTCAATAGGATTCTCCAAATCTTTCCAAAAAAAGCCGAGTGCAAAGTTTTCTTTAGGAGAGAAATAGTACTCCCAGCGGGCATCATAATTAGCAATATAGGTTTGGACTAAGTCGGGGTTACCAACGGTCTCAGAGTTTGTCAGCGGGTCGGTAAAAGGGGCAGGGGATAACTCTCTGAAATCAGGGCGCGATAAAGTATTACTCCAGCTAGCACGGAACTGCTGCTTTTCTGAAATAATCCATGTTCCAGTAATAGCAGGGACTAGATCTGCTTTTTTTAATTGGGTACGAACGGGGTCTTTATCGGGCTTGGATATTGCAAAAGTTTCCACGACTTGATCGTTATCTTCCCAACGTAATCCACCATTGAGTCTTAGGCTATCATAAAGCATAAGATCAACTTGGCCGTATACAGCCAATAAATCTTGAGAGGCTTGATAATTATCTGTTGAGCGCGTTGTCTCCAGTAATTGAAAACCATTAGGGCCAACATTTTCAGGCGATAAGACATCTTCCAGTGAAGGCTGCCCTAGTACTGCGGGATCACTGGCATCTGGCCCAACAGAAGAATAGTGATAACGGCGAATTTTTGAATCTCTGGAACGCGTTTGATTCATAAGCCCCGTCAATAGTTTAAGCGTTACATCTTGGTGAATATTAACGGGCAAGGAAATATCAAAACGCCAGTTTTCACTCTTGTCGTCTAAATTGGCAAAAATAGATTGATTGTTGTCAGCTCTACGGGAAAAAGAGTAGTTACCGTCTCTATTTGCATCATCATAACGGTAGTGGCGCTCATTAGGGGCATATCGAGATGCTGTTGAGTTAGTATAAGACCATTTAAACTCTAAGTCGTTGAGCATTGGAAATAAGTGATCACCTCCTACTTGATTATTAAGTAATTGATTTTCTTTCCATTTTAATGTGGTTCGTCGTATGTCAAAATCTTCAGAGTCAGTAAATCCACCTTCAATACGTGCTTCATCTGTGGATTGACGAATCGCTAGAAGCTTTACATAGATTTTATGATCTTCTAGGTAACGCGCTTCTAAGGCTAAATAACCATTGAGGTTAACTTCATGTAGCGTACGGTCAACTTGGAAATCTTTTTTTAGAATTAAAGAGTTGCCGCTACCTGTTGCAAAAAGTCGACGCTGTTCATTTTGAATATTCCATTTTTCGTCCCAACGAGCGGCTGCCATATAACCAAAACTAAAGTCACCGACCGTAAATAAATCTCCGATTGACGCTTGAACACGGCCATTTAGTGGGATCGTCTTAGGATCGATATCCCAAATATGAGATAAATCTTCGCCAAACTTCTCAATTTCTTGTGGTGTAAATCCATCGGGGTTAAACCGAGTTTGTGGTTTTATCGTCGTATTGCCTGACGTTGCACTAGCAATTGAGTCAGGTAATGCACGGGTACCATCATCAATACCTAAAGAGTCATCTTTACCACCACGATAGCTTAGACCTTTATCGAAAGTTGTCCCTTCTGAGCCACCTATTTTTCCAGAAAATCTAAAGAAAAAATCTTCAGGCACATTACGTGTTCTTATTTCCACTGTTCCTCCAGCAAATTCAGCGGGTAAGCTGGGTAGGTACGCTTTAGAAACTAGCAAACTATCTAAAATGCTAGTGGGGAAGAGATCTAAGGGCACGACTCGGCGAGTTGGATCAGGGCTAGGGACTAAAGAACCATTAACCATAGTCGTCGAGTAACGTTCACCTAAGCCTCGAATAAAGACATATTTTCCTTCGACCAGCGTTAAGCCTGAAACACGTTTTAATGCGCTGGCAACATCACTATCACCCGCACGGCTAATTTGCTCAGCACCCAGAACACTGCTAACGCCAGCACTACTCTTTTGCTCTTCTATAACAGAGGCAATACTGCCAGCGAGAAAAGGCTCTAAAACCACAAACTCGGGTAAATCTACGCCAACAGGCGCGACACTTAGTGTCAATGAGGTATCGGTATCTTTGGTAACCTGAATACCTTCTTGTACTTTACTATTAAAAGCAGGGTGTAATACTGAAATACTGTATTGACCTACAGGTATTTTTGCTAGTTTAAATTGTCCTTCATTGTCGGTACGTATTTGTTTAGCGATTCCGGAAATATAGATTTGCGCATTATTTACGGGCTTTTGGGTTTCTGCAGAGGTAACGATACCCGTAATAGAGCCAAATGCTGTCGGCGCTTTTGATTGCTGCGATTCTGTCGTATTTAAAGCGTCAGAATTACGCCGAGAAGTTGCGATCTCTACCGTTGGTAATGCACCATTTTTGAAAAAACTAACGATAAATTGTGCATTCTCTCCCTTAATAAAATCGCGCTTGAAGATCCATGATGCTCTGTTTTTTTGTGGTTTAATAAAAGTAAAGGTATGTGTACCAGCAGAAATTTTTCCGCCGATATAACCATCGCGGTCTGTCTTAGTTAAAGGTCTTCCATCAATCTGTAGCTCTATATTTGATTTTGGTTGGCCATTTTCAAATAAATAGAAGGAAAATTCGGCTTGCTCACTAGCCATAACAGAACTTGAAATTAACAAGCCTAAAAATAGATTAAACAGGAATTTTTGTTTCATTAGGAGAATTTACAGGTAATAACGGGAAGGTTAAGCTAATTAAGTAACAATTAATTTATATACACTGGGTTGGGTTAGCCTCACACTCGGACATAATGCGACGTAATTCAATTCCCTTTTTAAATAATTCAGGATTTTTTAAATAGTTGAGTTGGTGTTTAGATTTGTCATACTGGCCGATATTAAAATAGGCGTAGGCAAGCGCATAACGAATAGGCTCGTCTTCAATTAATCCTTGGCGGTAGAGGGCATTCTTCATATTGACTGCCGCTTCATAACGCTTTAACTCAATTAATAAAGCCAGCCTTTGTTTGAGCTTAATTTTTTGGTCAGCGATTTTAGTATTAACAGATAGCGCATGATATAAGCGTCCTGCACGACGATATATTTCGCTTGCTTCAGCAAAAAGTTTGGCATCATACTCAGCGCCTTGTTCAAAAATTTTCGCTGCGGTATTTAGCTGTCCCTGGTCTAAATAAGTGTGTGCCAGCACTTTTGCTACCGTTGCATTATCTGGAAATTTCAGGTGAGCTACTTCAAGTATTTGTAGCGCTTCAGGAAGCTGATGGCTCAAGCGTAAGGCATTACCAATAGCAATATAATCTTTTGCTTGAGCATTGGATTTGTGTAAATAAACTAAGCCAATTTCAGCCGCATTACGGTATAAGCCTAATTCAACTAGATAAAATACTTTACGGCGTAAAAAACGATAATCTTCAGGGTAACTTAGCTCCGCTTGGTTGATCACAGCAATAGCGTGATCAAAGTCTTTTAGTTGCCAATAAGACTGAGCTTGCATTTCTATAATACCTGGGTAATCTTTAGTCGCTATACCGGCTTTGTTAACAGCATCAATGGTATTTTGGTATTCCTTTAAGCCGTAATAACATTGGGCTAGATAAATATAAGTAATAGGATCGTTTTGCCCATTATCAATTGATTTTTGCAGATTTTCTTTAGCTGACGATAAATCATTTAGGCTTAGGTAGGCTAAACCTTTTAAGGTGTAAAAGCGGATTAAGTCAACATCTTCAGAGGTTGCATCAACATTCTCTAAGGCCATTAATGCCCGCTGATATAAACCGTCCTTTACTAGCATGGCGGCCATACCAATATAATCATCTGCTTTTATTTTGGCTTTTTTTTCTGTTGCAGATGCAGGCAAGCAGACAAGCATTGTTATCAGGAGGATCATCCCGATAATTTCGTTAAAGCGTATCATAGGGGTACCAGTTAAGATAAATCGAAGCGAATTTTTTGTTTAGCCCACACTTTGACAGCCTTACCTTGGTAGAGTGCGGGTTCAAATTGCCAGGAGCGAATAGAATTGGTGACTACATCGTCAAATACACCAGGAGGTGAGGATTCTAAAACTTCAACCTGTTCGACATTGCCATGGGCATCAATCAATAATGATAATAAAACATAGCCAGTAATCCCTTTCTTTTTGGCAGAAGATGGGTATTTAAAAGCACTGCGACGTTTAGGCTTAGGTGCTACATCAACTAGGTCATCAGTCATCACTGAGGCTTGAGTTGCACCTAATAAACCACTATCAACTGCGTTAAGGTCTTCGCCCATAAGGCCGGGTAAACCTAAATCTATGCCGGATAAAGCAGTACTTAGGCCTCTAAAGGGTGCTGGAGCACGCATTTTTTGTTTCTTAGCTTTGGGCTTTGGTTTTTTTAGCTTTTTTTTGGGTTTAGGTTTTACTTGCTTAATGACATCAACCTGGGTACTTCTCGGTGTTTTAACTTGTTTCTTGTCATCCTTCCAATTGTTCATAATGACGATCAGTCCAAATGCAAGAAAAGCACCGAAGAACATACTTCCTGTCGCAAATAGATGATACTTTTTTCGGTTAATGACAGCATTCATGTCTTAACCTGCTTCTAATTCAGAGGCTACAGCAACACTTTGGGCGCCAGATAAACGTGCTTGGTCAATAACTTCAATAAGTTTGCCAGCAGGAATGCCTTCATCAGTAACAACTAATACTGTTTTAGAGGTTGAGGTTGCTAGTAAGTCACGTAATTTACTTTGTATTAACCAGACGCGTACAGCCTCACCATCTAAATAGGTGTCGCCATTTTCATCAATAAATAGGCGAATAGATTTGCTCGAAGCTGAAGAAGAACTAGCCGCATTAGGCCTTTCTAAATCAACTTTCATATCCTTAACAAAGGTCGTGGTGACCATGAAAAATATCAGTAAAATGAAGACGATATCAATCATTGGACCGATATCGATGGTGGCTTCTACATCACGATTTTCTCTATATTTCATAAGGTTTCATTCGGTTGTTGACTGCATAACAGGTCTTTAATTTGTGCTAAATTATTTTGAATATTCATTTGTTTTTTTTGCAAAATACTCTGCACTAACACCCCAGGTATAGCGACGGACAAACCTGTTTGTGTGGTAAGAAGGGCTTGTGCAACACCGCCAGCAATGCCGCCTGATTGAGTAAACAAAGCCATTGCCGCCAGTGAATCAAAGGTCTCAATCATGCCGGATACTGTCCCCAGCAACCCTAATAAAGGGGCAATCATAACAATCACTTTAATCAGTACTGAATATTGACGAATTTCCAGCTCATACTCATAAAAAGCAGCATCTAAATGCCGACGTAAATTAGGTACTTTCTGCTTTTTGATAGCTATGGCCTGTTGCATAGCCTGTTCAATTAGGTCCTTAGCCGGTTGGTTGGGTGATTTATTGTAAGCAATATATAAGTCACGCATACCTAAACTATTATGCGTTTTCAGAATACAGTAGCGGTAGCCTAAACCATACCAGAGGGCAGCGGCACAAAAGAGCAGGGGAGGCATAACAAAGCCGCCCTGTTCAAATAAGTTCTTAGCGGCTAAAAACCAGAAAGAAAAATCCATTGTTTTTCTCCTTAGGCTACTTCAAGAGGAGTATTTTTCTTTGCCAGCTCATTTTCCGGCATACTTAGAATAATATTGGTCACTTTTAAAGCAACTCTTTCCATTTCCAGTTTTATTGATTCAGACCAGCTGGCGAGTAGCGTGCCTAGTAGCAAGATAGGAATTGCGACAATTAAACCTAGCTCGGTTGTTACTAAAGCAACTGAAATACCACCCGATAATAGTTTGGGATCACCCGTACCAAATTCAGTAATAATATCGAAAGTTTCAATCATCCCTGTAACCGTCCCTAAAAGACCTAGCAATGGCGAAACTGCGGCAATAACTAAAATGGTTGAACTGAATTTATTTAAAATACTAGATTCTTGTAAAATGCCTTCGGTAATTATATCTTCCATATGGTCACGATCATCTTTAACATGACGCAAGGTAGATTTTAATACTCTAGCGATGGAGCCTTTACCGTTATTACAAGCATTTTCAGCCTCAGCTAATTTACCTGAGTTCACTAAGTTAGTAACGTGCTCTTCAAATTTACGGCTGGTATTACTATTTATTTGCAATAGAAAAGTACGGATAAATACGAGTAATAAGCCAAATGCACCTAGAATAACGATGACCCAGCCGATGATACCGCCTGAATTAATAACACTTAACCAGGTTTTTTTAGCCTTTTCTTCAATGGCCTTACTGCGTGATTCATATAAGAAAATTTTTAATTCTTTGCTAGGCTCACCTTTTGCGAATGCTTGAGCGACATCCTCAGCGGGTATGCTCCAAACTTTCATTTGTTTACCACCTGCGGGTACTAAAGCACCACCTCCTTGCTTACTGATGCCATAAGAAGCAATATTACCTAGTTGGATGATTGTACCTTCTACTTGTTTGCCATCATTGAGGTAAAACCGACCCTCATGAGAGTGGATACTGCTTAATTCATGCAGTAAATAAATGGCTTCAGAAAAAATAACTTTAATTTTGTTGTCATCAGTTCCGGTTTGAAATATTTGATCCAAACCTAAATCAATATTGTAATTTTTTAATGATGATTCAGCCTGTTGATAGGTCATATCCAGAACTTCACTGCGTTCTTCTAATGCAGCTTTAGCTCTTTCAGCTTCATTAATACGCATTTCCATATCTTGTAATTGTCCAGAAAGGGCAACGGTAGTACGTTCTAGTGTATTAATTTTATTTTGTAATTTACGCTCATCTTTTGCCGAAGTAGACTTGAAGCTAGCTAAGCGTTTTGTTAATTCCTTTTTTTGAGCCTGTAAAAAGGCAAATTCACGCTTGTAAACTGTCTTTAAATCAACCCGAGTATTCAGCTCAGGTTTTTCCGCTTTGTTTTTTTCTTGAACTGTGTTTTTTGTAGGCGCAGTAGCTGTTTCATCGGCATTAGCATTAACCGATAATAAGCAGACACAACTTAGAATAATGAGTAACTTTTTCATTTAAGAACCTAGTGGATTTGGTAATTCAAAATATCCCTGACGAATTTGCTTTTTCAGAGAGTCAAACAAAAGTGCAATTTGTTCTTTAGACTGGGTATCTTCAAGTTCTATAAAATTCCAGTTACCTGAGGGGGATTTTTTTGCCATGCCAAACTGACGGTCGTTAGTTTGAAAATAAAGCAGAACAGTGCCTAATTTAGCAATATCGGCCAGCATTTTTTCACCATTAAGCTCGATAGTTTGTCGGTAGATACCATTTTCTTTGCTTAACCGAAGTTCATCTTCAACAAAGGCCCATAGACGGTTTGTAGCGCGCTTTGGGTCAATTAATTGACTATCGAGGTCAGAACGTAATTTCATTAAAACAGCTTGGCGTTCTTCTTTTTTGAAAGGGATGCTATCTTGTACGTAGTTGTATAACTGGCTAATAGTTTCTATAACAACAGGTGGTAAATTGTCATTGTTAGCGCTAAGGGATTCCTTGGACTCTTTAAACTTTAGCAAAGTTTGTTGCATTTTCTCTAAATTAGTCGACTGTCTTCTTTCTTCTACACCTAAATCAGCATATTGTAAGCTTAAAGCCTGCATCCGATTATGATGGTCTTCTTTCGCTAAATCGAGGTGGCTTTGTAGCTCTTCAACTTCACCGCGTAAGCGCACAAGTTCATTCGCTAGGTTATCAACAGAGCCTGCGTATATATTGCTGCTGGCGCAGAGTAATGACACTGCCCCGATTAATTTTAGTCTTTGACTCATTATGTTTAACACCACATAATTTAAAAAAATCTAATTCTACGTGTCAATTGTTACAGTTGGATTACAAGAATATGACAGTATTGTGACATTTGGCGACCGAAGGCGAAGTGTTTGATGGGACTTCTTATAGATACACTTTTTAGGCATTAAGAATCTAAGCAGAGATAAAAATAGGCACCATAGAGACTGTTTAATTAGCGTTTGCTTACATTGGGAATGCGGTTACTAAAGCGTTTTCTGGGGAAGGTGAGGTGCTTGCTCAGTTTTACTTCATTGAGTAAGGATTTATCGTAAGGTAAAAACGGTGCGCGGTCGTGAATAAACTAATGTGACGCATCCCACTTTAATTTCTAATAAGTCCCCCCCCCGTTTTGCTGGGGGACTCATAAAGTTTGACAATTACGGGAATCATCGTGAGTCTCCCTATCTGTGAACCGCCGAAAGTTCAAAAGATAAGGAAACAAACGATGAATACAGAAAATAGTCTAAATCATACTAAATGGGAATGTAAGTATCATATAGTCTGGATACCCATCTCAGGGATTTAGCCCGTCAGAAAGAATGTAAAATTGAAGAAGGACATTTGATGTTGGATCATGTGCATATTCTAATATCGATCTCTCCAAAATACTCGGTGTCACAGGTTGTGGGGTTTATTAAAGGAAAAAGCGCCATATCCATAGTATAGTAGCCCCCAATATTTAGACCAATACTTAAGGAGTGATTTAGCTCAAAATATAGGTTGGTCTGAAGTTTCCCAGTTTTTATTCAAAGGAATATTAGGGAATGCTAATTTTCGAAAATATTAGCATTTTCTAATATTTCTTTCTGAAATGAATTTTATTTCTTTTAAAACAACAACTTATTGGTGAATGAGGCATCGAAACCCTGTATAATACATTGTTCTAAGTGATTGATTATACAAACAAAAGACCTCATTCATGTTCGTTTTACGCGATCTTCTTCTCCCCGTGCAAGCTCATTTTTCCGACACCAAACTTGGCAAGGAACGTGCGTCGTTATTTGTCTACACGCTCTTGGCCATTATTGTGCCGTTTACGTCATCCATGAGCTCTAATTTATGGCGAGGATTAGGTGTTTTGTT